>JACCDV010150471.1_pt1 | contig 73261 bp, 69 predicted proteins | sample 7446131 | NCBI WGS metagenome assembly JACCDV01 (sample SAMN15323448, study PRJNA562643) | freshwater metagenome | isolation source: river surface water | place: USA:Blue River Watershed | collected 2017-08-17
GAACTCCCGCCCTTACTCATCTTTACTCTTTTAATCTTCCCGTTTGTGCCAGACCGTTGTCTCAATTGCGGGGTGCAAAGATATGTACTCTTTTTGGTTCTGCAATACTTTTTTGAAAGAAAATTTATTTTTTTTTCAATCAAAAATATAACTGATTGATTTATAGGTCAATCTAAAAATTGACACTTATTGCATTTTTCAATGCTACTATAGATTCGTTCTCAAGAACCGTATGAATAGTATTACCTACAATAGGTAATGTAGGCAGCTGTATTTTGATTGCTGGATTGCGCTCTATATAAAAGGAGTCGCCTTCTTGTAGACAAAGCACCCAATCTTGCTTATTGATATAACCGACATCCCAAGTTGCGAGTGTAATAGAAATTCCGGTAGCAAACTGCATTTTAGGGTCCCACGCACCTTGAAACTTAACTTCAGCTAAAAACAACCCTAATTGATCAGTAAAAATGCGCTGATCAGTGCTAGACCATTTCTTAAAGGAAGGCAACAATTGTTGCAATAAAAAAATATCGTTTGTCGATAATTGAATGCGCTCAACGCGATTATTTGAGGTTCGGGCCAAAGCAAACCATTGACGCAAAGCAACAAGCAGCAGTAGTAGTACACTAATGCCACAAATTTTGGCCAACATTATTAATCCTGACCAAATCGAAATAGGGATCAGGATTAATAATACCGCAAAAAGCGGAAGCCAGAATGAAAACCGATAGCTATTCGGCGATCCATTTGTCATTGCGCATCTCGCCTTTAATCGTTACGTTTTTGGTGCGCGCGTAGTCTTCGGCGGCCACTAACATTTGTTCACGAGTGTCTCTGCGAATAAGAATTGCAGAAGAACCTTGTGATTTAACTTCTATGTAAAAACCGTTGCGTAATCTGGCTGGTTTGGTTGGAGGTCTACCCATGGTGAAATTTATTTTATTGATAAGAGTTTGACAATATAACTAAAAAATATGAAAATTGTTGCTTTTGACCGAACAAAAATCATGCCTCAATCATAGTTGACTTGAAAGAATTAACTTTGCAACATGATACAATTTGACCGCCTCGGCTACTTTTTACCTCAAGGTTACCTCTTCTCTAATGTAAATCTACAGATCAACAAAGGAGATAAAGTCGGGCTTGTTGGCAAAAATGGAGCTGGCAAATCAACTTTATTGCGCATCCTTTCCGGATCAATCAAGCCAACAGATGGCCAAGTTCATCATCCAAAAAATTTAAAATTCGGTTTTTTAACACAGGACATCCATATAGATTCCGATAAAAGCGTCTACGATTTCCTTTTCTATTCAAATGACCAACTAAACGAAATCAGAGAGCGCCTCGACCACATTAATCACGAACTAACGGTACGAACAGATTACGAAGCAGAGAGTTATTTGGCACTTTTGGATGAGCTGTCCGACTTGAATCACCGTTTTCAGGTTTTAGAAGGATATCAATGGGAAGAAAAAATCAAAGCCACGCTCGAGGGGCTCGGATTTAGCGACCTCGATCAACAAAAAATGATTGCACAATGCTCAGGAGGCTGGAAAATGCGTGCAGAACTAGCGCGTATTCTCGTCAATACCCCAGACATCCTTCTTCTCGATGAACCTACCAATCACCTTGACATCTTATCTATTAGTTGGCTTGAGCAATATTTGCAACGCTTTGAAGGCGCAGTCATTCTCATATCTCACGACCGCTTATTCCTGGACAACGTGAGTAACCGCACCCTAGAAATTTCTAGACAGCAGATTTTTGACTTTCCGTATGCCTATACGAAATATAAAGAACTGCGGGCTGAAGAAATGGAGAGACTCGAACAAGCTAAAAAACAACAAGACAAAGACATCAAGCACGCGGAAGAACTCATTGAAAAATTTCGTGCGAAGAAAAACAAAGCCGCTTTTGCGCAATCGCTCATCAAAAAGCTCGACAAAACGGAGCGAATCACAGTAGAAAAAGACCAAGTTGCCCGTCTTAAATTGCGCTTTCCTTTAGCTGTACAACCCGGCAAATGGGTTTTAGAGCTCAATCAGATTGGCAAAAGTTACGACGATCGGTGTTTGTTCAAAGAAGTTTCAATCACAATTGGAAGAGGTGAAAAAATTGCCCTATTAGGACCCAACGGAGTCGGTAAATCAACGTTACTCAAAACGATCATGGGCAGCATTGCACATGAAGGAGAAGTGCTGCACGGCCACAACGTTCAAATTTCTTATTTCGCACAGGACCAAGCAGAGCAATTAGACCCACAACTCAGTATTTACGACACCGTAGATCAAATTGCCAAAGGAGACCTACGGCGCGACCTTCGCAGTATTCTAGGTGCCTTTTTGTTTTCCGGCGAAGACATCGATAAAAAAGTTGGCGTACTTTCTGGCGGTGAGCGCACCCGCCTAGCACTATGCTGCTTGCTATTGAGCCCCTCAAACTTCCTCATCTTAGATGAACCCACCAACCACCTTGACCTTCAGAGTAAAGAAGTACTCAAAGAAGCGCTCATGCACTACGAAGGGACGTTTATTATCGTGTCACACGATAGAGAATTTGTAGATGGTCTGAGCAATCGCATATGGGACATCGAACATCAGGGTGTTAAAATTCATCATTTTAGCTTACAAGAATACCTCAACTACAAAACGCAAAAACAGCAAGTATCATCTACTGTAACAGAAGTGCCAACAAAAAAAGAGAAGCCACAGCCTGAGCCCAGCAAGCCAAAAATTGACAAAACTCAGCAAAAGGCCCAGCGCGAAATTCAACAAATTGAGCAGCAAATCGAAAAACAAGAGAAGTTATTAACTGAGGTTGAAAACGAACTCGGCACAATTGACTACGAAGACAAAAACAATTACAATGCGGTGCTCAATCGCTACGAACAAGAAAAAGCATTGCTCGATCAGCTCTATAAAAAATGGGAGGAAAAATCGGAAGCACTTTAATGCCAACGAAAAACATTAAATTTGAATTGTGAAAACGCTGCTCGTTTTATGTCTAGGATTCTTATTGCTCTCCTCAAAGTGCAATAAGCAAAACCAAAATCCGGTTCCATTTGTACCGGTCGACGTTACTATTGACATCCAACTACCGAGTTACAGCAGTCTTCAAGGCGTAGGAGGCTGGACCTACCTCAACGGGGGTTCAAAAGGAATCATAGTTTATCGCAAAGGAATTGATGAATTTGTAGCTTTTGATCGCCATTCACCTGCTGACCCAGATGGCACTTGCCCACTGGCTTTGTATCCAGACGACCAAAATTTCTTGCAACTCATAGACTCCTGCAACAATGCCGTATTTTCACTTTACGATGGCTCTCCTGTGAGCAATAGTATCTATGGTTTAAGGCAATACGCCACTCAATTCAACGGAAATAATTTATTGCGCGTTTACAACTAACAATTATGGCAGACATCAAAGTAACGATTATTGACAGAGAAGGTCAGGCTCACGAATTAGAGGGGCCAACTGACATGAACATGAATATCATGGAGCTTTGCAAAGCTTATGAGTTGCCAGTTAAAGGAGAATGTGGCGGTATGGCCATGTGCGCCACTTGTCAGTGTTATTTAGAGTCTGATACCGACCTTCCGGAACAAAGCGACGCAGAACTCGATATGTTAGATCAAGCGTTTTTTGTGAAAGCAAATAGTCGCTTAGGATGCCAAATACAGCTCAACGAAGACATCGACGGAATTGTATTGCGCCTTGCACCTGAACAAGACTAATTGAGTCTATCTGCAAAAACCTTTCGGAATTTCTCTACTTTCGGACGCACCACACTCTGACAATACGGGTTGCCAGGATTGTTCTCATAGTAATCGTGGTGATAATCTTCGGCTTCAAAGTAATTGTTGATGGGGTTTATCTGCGTAACGATAGGCGCGTCCCAAACTTTCTCGTCATTTAACTTATTAAGGTATTTGCTTGCCGCGTTTTTTTGAGCTTCGTTGTGGTAAAAAATGACAGAGCGGTATTGCGTCCCGATGTCGTTTCCTTGGCGATTAAGTTGCGTTGGATCATGGACAAACCAAAATACCTCGAGGAGTTCATCGTACGATACAACGCTTGGATCAAAAACAACCTGTGCAACTTCTGCATGGCCTGTTTGTCCGGTACAGACTTCTTTATATGTAGGGTTTTGTTTTTGACCTCCAGCGTAGCCAGGCACCACAGAAATGACACCTTTAAGGTCTTTAAAACAAGCTTCTATACACCAAAAGCATCCGGCACCAAAAGTTGCTGTATCATATTTTGAATGTTCCATTTTTAAATCTTTGTCAGTTGCAGGAATAAATTGAAGCGAGGCTGAGTTAATGCAGTAGCGCAATCCTGTCGGACGAGGACCATCTTCAAACACATGCCCAAGGTGCGCATCGCATTTGGCACAACGCACTTCTGTGCGAATCATGCCGTGAGAACGGTCTGTGATTTTTTTGACGTTTCCTTGTGTCAGCACTTCATAAAAACTAGGCCAACCAGAACCAGAGTCGTATTTGGTGTCGCTAGCGAAAAGCGGTGCGTCACAGGCCACACAACTGTAGGTGCCATTTTCATGGTGGTCCCAGTATTTACCCGTGAAAGGGCGCTCCGTTCCACCATTCACAACATAACAAACGTTTTCGGGTAAAGCACGACCGTTAAAGGTGTTTTTGTTTTGATCGGCATCTGGGTCTTGCTGACCACAAGCATTTAGGCTTCCTAACATAAGTATCACAAATATACGTTTCATGTAAGAACAACAAACAAGAGTTGGTTTGGTTTAACTACTTTTGCGGCCATGCTTAAAAGATATTCGAAGGATTTTTGGTTACTATGTGCAAGTATGTTTTTTTTCATGCTGAGCTTTAACCTGATTTTGCCTGAAATGAATGGCTTCATAAGCAAGTTGGGCGGCAGTGCCGTCAAAGGAAGCACCATCTTTTTATTTTCGATTGCCGCCGGAATTTCAAGACCTTTTGCAGGCAAACTCGCCGATTTGATTGGTCGCAAAAAAACGATTTATATCGGTGTAGGTATTGCAATCACAGCAAGTATCAGTTACGCATTTACAAATTTACTGCTCTTCTTTTTCATACTCCGTCTGGCACATGGTCTCAGCGCTGGCTTTGCGCCAACAGGGGCTACCGCCCTACTTACGGATATCCTGCCCTCAGACAGAAAAGGCGCGGCAATGGGAATCTGGGGCACCTTCATTTCATTGGGTATAGGTGTCGGACAAGCGCTTGGATCTTACATTTATTCCTTGAGCAATTTTGATGTGCTTTTCATGAGTGCGGCTGCTTTTGGGCTCATCGCACTCCTCTTCTTGTTGCGCATCAACGAAACACTAGAGGTGCAGCATACTTTTGAATGGCGGCAACTTTTGATCAAATGGGATGACGTCGTTGAGCCGACCGTTAAACCAGCTGCGCTCATCATGTTGCTTACCGCCATTAGTTCTGGTGTCATCTTTGTCTTAACACCAGACTATTCAGCGTATTTGGGCATTGCCAACAAGGGCTATTTTTTCGGTATTTATGTACTGAGCACTATTTGCATTCGCTTGGTATTCTCTTCTTTATCAGACCGAATTGGAAGGCCACAAACCATGGTAATTGGATGCTCGTTATTGGTGGTCAGCATGGTGTCTTTGGGCTTTGCAAACGACATTTGGAGCTATACCATAGCTGCGGGTATTTTTGGGCTGGCCACCGGTATTTCAAGCCCTACGCTCTTTGCCTGGACCGCAGACTTAAGCCTTTTGGAGCGAAGAGGAACAGGCGCCGGCACGATGTTCATTGCTTTAGAAATCGGTATTTTAATTGGTTCAGGACTCACTTTCCTTTGTTATCAAAACTCGATAACCAGCGCTCGAATTTGCTTTTTTATTGCTGGAGGGTTTGGAGCAATTGCGCTATTATGGCTACTCTTTCAAATCAGAAAAAAATAATACCAAAGCTAATGCTTGAGGTAGCGACGCACCAACCAATGCCCAAGATATACTAGTGGTGTTAGAAGTACAGCTATGCCAATTTTGAGTACATAGTTGGTGGGCGCAACTTCCATATACGTGGAAAAACTCATGGCTCCAGGCAGAACAAATCCAATGTAAAGTACGATATAGGAATCGATCATTTGTGAGACTAAGGTACTACCTGTACTGCGCAACCATACGAAGCGATTTCCGGTCTTTTGCTTGATGCGATCAAATAGATAGGCATCTAAAATTTGAGAGACCAAAAATGCGACTATACTTCCTACAATTACCGCTTGCGCTTGACCAAAAACCAAATTATAGGCTTCGTTGGTTGCTAACTTTGAGCCCTTGATCTCATGTGCCGGAATAGCCATGGATAGGCCAACTATTAAAAAACAATAAGCAATAAGGCCAGCGGTGATCCAAGACAAGCGCCTGACCGCTTTTTGGCCATAAAATTCATTGAGAAGGTCGGTGAGCAGAAAAACCACCGGCCATGGCAGAATACCGATTATAGTGATAAAGGGCCCCACTTTTCTTCCAAAAAACATGGCTTCAAAGGGAATCTGAATGAGCTTGTTACTAATGAGTTCTGCGGTTACCGCATTCGTGACAAAAAGACCAGCCAAAGCGATAAAAAGCCATTGCCTGCGCTCATTGAGGTGTTGTTGCTCCATGGTGCTAATTTACACAATTAAGGCGTGCCGTAGTCTAGCCTCTTGGTTTTGATGTAACGCTGGATGTAGTATTGCGAAGTTTTAAAGTTATCGATGCGCACACCATTATTGGCAGAATGGATGAATTTAATGGCCTCTGGGGTTACCTCTACAACGAGTGCAACATGCCCAACGCTTGTGGAATTGACATTACTTCCCTTGAAAAACATGAGGTCTCCGGGTCGGATTTCAGAGAGCTTAACGGTAGTTCCAAGCTCGGCTAGTCCGTAACTAGTTCTGACTAAATCAAAACCGAAATTTCCAAAAATGTAATTGATGAAACCAGAGCAATCAAAGCCAGAGGGTGTTGTGCCGCCGTAACGATACGGAACACCCAAGAAGCGCTTTGCATAGTTGATAATGGCATCTACCTGCGGATCATTGGGCAGCGGAGCTTGCGCCTGATCAGTAGGCGTTGGCGTTTGTGCAAACGCAAAACTTGCGCAAACAAAAAAGTAAAACAAGAAAATTGAGCGAATTATTTTCATTTTCTGAAAGCCATTGCAAAAATAATAATTATTTTCGAATTCTCATTCAAGTAAACAGATGCCCTCAATTGAAAATCAAACACTTAGCAAACTTTACTATAGCATTGGTGAAGTGGCTGAAATGCTACAAGTAAATGCCTCACTCTTAAGATTTTGGGAGAAGGAATTTAACTTAGTCGTTTCAAAAAAGAACAAAAAGGGCAATCGACTTTTTTCAGTGAAAGAAATCGAGCAAATCAAACGCATTTATCATTTTGTCAAAATAGAAGGCTACACCCTAGATGGTGCCAAAAAAGCCCTCAAACAAAAAGGCGCTGCTCCGGTTCAGGTTTTAGCAGTCCAAGAAACGACCGCAACTCAGGCAGAACACGTTTCAAAAACAGACCATTCCGACCTTATCGCAAGACTCGAGGGCATCAAAGCAAAGCTACTTCAGATCCCGGTTCAGAAAGAAACAGAGCCCATTCAAACGCCCACGCCTATTCTTCAAGAAATGGCAACGCCAGCCCCTGAAAAGGAACCCACACCTACAGCAATTGCGCCACCTAAAAAACGCAGCGTAGAAAAACCAAAACCGGCTTCAGATATGCCGACGCTTTTTGATTTTTAAATCAAAATATATAGCCTAACGATAGTTTTGGAACTAAATTTTGGCGCCAATTTTTTGGTGCATAATAACCAAAAGAACTAAACACGCCGATTCCAAAGCTTGAGTTTCCACTTACCCAGAGACCATTAAGCAATATTCCAGCTTCATGAAATCCCTTATCCATCGTCAAGAACCCCGTGTTGTGTAGGGATTTTTGAGGCATAGTACCCCAACCAAATGCGTAGTGAAACCCTATTTGAGGCTCATTCCAGGTAGCTTTTGTGCGCCATGCATTTTGTGTGTAACGCATAAATAATTGCACTTGGGTTTGATGGTAAAACGCAGTACTAATGAGCGTTTCAAAAGAATTGGCAACACTAATATTTAAGCCTTTTTGACCCGCAAACTGACTGGCCGAAACAGCATGTTGAAATAATAAAGGCGTCGATCGATCTGTTAGCGAAAATCTTGCGTTCCAATTAAGCACCCCCCATCCTGGAAGAATAAGGGACTGAAATGCATTCAGTTGAATTCGATTGAAAGAATGAGCAAACGTTGACAAATTTGCTAGTGGCCAGGCATGTTCTAATTGAATTTGAATTTTCGGATAATTACTCGGTTTAGGCTGTAAAACATCTCCAAAATAAGCAGATTCTTCTCTAAAAGCCCAGCCAAACATCAAGCGGCTCATCAAAACCTGCGAAGAAGTTTGCTCCAAGTATTGATAGGCATCGGTATACTCATTTCGTTGAAGACTAGTCTCGATCTCAAAATGCTGATTCGCTTTCAAATGACCAGAAAATTGAACACCAAGTTTTTCTTGGTAAGCCATATTAGAAGCATATAAATAGCGAACGGCATCTTGCTTGAAGAACAAACTCGATTGATACAGCAAAGGTGCACCTACCTCGGCTATATCCGAACTCCTGAATGCTTTTATATTGAACTGGTGTACAGAAGGAATGAAGAAATTGAGGTAGGTTTCGTATTTCAAACACTCATCGTTCATACCATAACCACCTGAGGCACCTATATTGAAATAGGGTGATAACATTTTTGAACTTTCAATACCCAAACCAAAACGCACACGCTCAAAAGCGTTGTACTTCACGAATTTTGTCGCATCGAGTTGCACATACCCAAGTGGAATCTTTCCAGTTGCCAAGACCTTAGCAAATTTTAGTTTTTGATCAAAATGATAGACTTCAGAAAGCGAATCTATCTGTTGAAATGTCATTTTTTCTCTTTCGCTCAGCCGCACAACACGAACAGAATCCCATTGAGCATCGGAGAGCTTCTTTGCTGCACTAGGGTCGGTTTCCACCGAAATCTGCTGAAACTTAACTTTATCGAGTTCAGGAGGATCAAAACGCACCTGCTTCACGACGTTGATTCCCTTCCCTACAATGGTCGCTGGCAATGAGTCAAAACTCAATGATATAAACGGTAAATAAATATCTGTACTTAACTGTTTTGGAAACCAAATATTTGAGCTAAGCAGTTGGTATTCTTGAACAACGGCTACCTTATTGGAGTTCGGAGGCGGATTGAATGGAGACGCCTGTACTTTCTCTATCGCAAAACCATTGGTGTTGATATATAAATAGCCTGTTAGCCCGTTAAAATCAGCTCCTTTTTTGGGCTTAAAAAAGATGGTAAAGGTGGTGTCTGAGCCAGAAATTGTTGTATCCCGTAAAGAATAAAAATAGCGATTAAGTGAACCCGGCGCCAACGGACTCAAATACTTTAAACCCAGAATTTCTAGTTGTATCTCATAAAAGTGGAAAGATTGCAAGCCCTGCCCTATACTCGACAACGCTGGATCTGTAAATCCTGAAACACGATAAGCCTCAATTACTTCCTTCTCTCGATACGGCGGCTCAAAATAATGACTAGACTTTGTTTCCGAAATGAAAAAGGCTTGCCGCTCTGCAAATTGCTTGAATTCAAAATTATTCGTGTCCGAGGGAGAAACGGTCGTTTCTAACATTCGCCGTCGCGTGGTGTCATCTAAATCAAACACAAACTTACTGTATTGATCGGCAATAAATCCGCCGTGTGCTTGTGGGTGATTGCTTTTTCGATTGTCGATGGCCTTAACCATTATACGTACCGCGGGATTAACTCCAGGAACAACAACAACTTCTTGTGTTTCCTGATCTTTGCTTCTTAGCATGATTTGACCGGAGCTCAAAGACGGTAAAAAAATGATGGTGTCTTGATAACCTAGAGCGCGTATTCGAATTGTTTGCTCAACTGTACTGAGTCCAAAAAAGCCATCAATATCTGCCAGCTTCGAGGGCTCTTTCTCAGGGTAAATTTTTGCGAATGAAACACCTTGTTTTAAATTTTCATCTAGAACTTGGTAAATCTGGGCCCAAAGCACTGACTGTGAGCTTATAATAAAGAAGAATAGATTTTTTAACATCAGCTTCCGACTTAGCAATTATCATTCCAAAAATATGCTTTTTATATAAGCCGGCACCCCTAACATCCTCGACCCATACCACGAACACATTTCGCCATCTATCAGAAGTACTTTTGATTGGGGAAAGCGATTTAGAAAGGCTGCAATGTGCTCCTTTTTAAATGGATAGGGCTCCGAACTCAAAAAGATGTAATCGGGATCATGCTGCTTTTCCTTCTCTTCTGAAAATACCTCCTGAAGTTCTGGATACCTTTCTATCGAACAAAAATTCACAAAACCAAGATGGCTCAACAAAGAATGAATATACGTATTTGGGCCCACCACAAAATGCGGGTCTTGCCAGATGAAATAAAGAAAAGATGCGCCTTTACCCATATTTTTGATGGCGGCAAAAGCGTTCTTGATTTCTTGAAGGAGTTCCTTTGTCTCTTCTAACTTGTGAACGCATTCGCCGATGTGAAGCAAGTCCCTGAAGGCATCATCTATGGAGTTAATATCGGTGAGGAGTACCTCATAACTTTGCTGTAAGCGTTCAATGTCTTCTTTGGTATTTTCTTCTTTATTGGCTATGATAAGCGTAGGTTGTAGTTGTTGAATGGCATCAAAATTCACTTGCTTTGTACCACCTACTCTGGTTTTTTCGCGCCACCAATGGTTGGGGTGAACGCAAAACTTGGTGATCCCGACGACTTGTTCATCGAGGCCCAGCGCCCAAAGATATTCGCTTAAAGAAGGAACCAATGATATGATCCGCATAACGAATTAGGCCATTGCAGCAATAACGTCGTAGCGAGAAACAATATGGAACTTGCCGTTATCGAGTGCAACAAGCACAGCCGGAACCTGTTTTGAAATGAGTTTACACAGTTCCTCGACGGGCGTGTTTTTTTGCACGACCGGAAACGCCGGATTCATGATAGACGAAATAGGAGCGTCTTTCAATGAAGGGTTGTCCACGAGGTGCTGATAAACGTGGCTGTCATCGATAGAGCCAACAAACTGACCGTCTTTGAGCACCGGAATTTGCGAGATGTCAAAATTGCGCATTTTTGCAATGGCGTGAGACACCAATTCTTCGGCATATAAGGAAACCAAGGGCCTATTGCCGTGCTTGGCAACGAGATCGCCAGCGGTGAGCAATTCTTCTTCTAAGAAGCCGCGTTCGCGCATCCAGTCGTCATTGAAGATTTTACCGACATAACGACTGCCGTGGTCATGAAATAAAACCACAACGACATCGTCTTTGGTCAATTTCTCTCCCATTTGCAGAAGACCTTTGATTGCGGCTCCTGCGGAGTTACCTACAAAAATTCCTTCTTCGCGGGCTAGTTTTCGCGTGTAAACAGCGGCGTCTTTGTCGGTGACTTTCTCGAAATGATCAATGACATCGAAGTCTACGTTTGCCGGCAAGATATCTTCGCCGATGCCTTCGGTGATGTATGGATAAATTTCGTTTTCGTCAAAAACACCGGTTTCTTTGTACTTTTTAAAGACCGAACCATACGTATCGATTCCCCAGATTTGAATATTCGGATTCTTTTCTTTGAGGTATTGCCCTACTCCTGAAATAGTACCACCAGTGCCAACACCCACTACAAAATGGGTGATTTTGCCTTCGGTTTGCTCCCAGATCTCGGGGCCTGTTTGTTCATAATGGGCGGTTCTGTTCGATAAATTGTCGTATTGGTTGACATACCATGAATTTGGAATTTCTGTGGCCAAACGACGAGAAACAGAGTAATATGAGCGCGGATCGGTAGGCTCTACAGCCGTAGGGCAAACAACGACCTCGGCGCCAACTGCTCGTAAAATATCCATCTTTTCCTTGGATTGTTTGTCGTTGAGCACACAAATGAGTTTGTATCCTTTGATGATACAAGCAAGTGCCAAGCCCATTCCGGTATTGCCAGAAGTTCCTTCAATGACCGTACCGCCTGGCTTCAGAATTCCGGCCTTTTCGGCGTCTTCGATCATTTTAAGTGCCATGCGGTCTTTGACCGAATTGCCGGGATTAGTAGTTTCTACTTTGGCAAAAACTTGAGCCGGAACAGTTTGTGCGAGCTTATTGATGCGAACTAGTGGCGTATTGCCAATGGTTTCTAAAATGTTGTTGTATACTTTCATGAACGAACTTTGGACAAAGTTAGTCATCTGAATGAATTCATTAATTTTAGGGCATGTTAAAATTTAGATTCCTTCTTGTTTTTGGACTTATTTCTTTGCTGGCAAGAGCTCAAGAATGTCCAATTTTGCCAACTCCTGCCGTTTTTCAGACCACAAACGGGCAATTTGTAAGCAGTGGACAATTGCTCATTGACCCTTCGAACCTGACGCCCAATCTTGTAGAATCGATGAAGAGCTATGCACTTTGGGCAAAAAATATTCAAGTGAGTCCGTTTGTGCAAAATCCGATGGTTGAATTTAAAAAACTCACCAACGTCAAGCAAGATTCATACAGCATCAACATCGCGGAACGCATCACCATTTCATATTCGAGCGAAGCCTCTTGTTTTTACGCTTGGGTTTCGCTGCTGCAGCTGGCGGTGCAAGAAGAAGGGCAATTGGCATTTCAGAAGTGTTTTGTCAAAGATTTTCCTAAATTTCAATGGCGTGGGTTGCACTTAGATGTTTCGCGTCATTTTTTCACCGTGGAAGAAGTCAAGCGCTTTTTAGACCTGATGGCCTATTACAAATTCAATACTTTTCATTGGCACCTCACCGACGACCAAGGCTGGCGCATCGAAATCAAAAAATATCCACTACTGACAGAAGTTGGCGCATGGCGGGATTCTACAGTAGAGAATCATTACACCACCCTTCCCCGCACTTATGATCATTCTCGTTATGGCGGTTTTTACACACAGGAGCAAATCAAAGAGGTTGTGGCCTATGCAGCAGCGCGCTTTATTGAAGTTGTTCCGGAAATCGAGATGCCCGGCCATGCCCGAGCTGCACTTGCTGCCTACCCAGAATTTTCTTGTACCGGCGAAGCGCACGGTGTAGAAGGCCTTTGGGGCATATTCGACGACATTTTTTGCGCCAAAGAAGAGAGTATTTTATTCTTGCAAGATGTTTTGACTGAAATTCTTCCGCTCTTCCCGAGTGCCTACATACACGTAGGAGGCGATGAAGCCCCAAAAACACGTTGGGAGAGCTGCCCCAAATGCCAAGCAGTCATCAAAGCCAATGGCCTCCACGACGCACATGAACTACAAAGTTACTTCATTGGCCGAATGGATGCATTTTTGACACAAAACGGCAAAAAACTCATCGGCTGGGACGAAATTCTAGAGGGCGGCCTTTCGCCCAATGCCACCGTGATGTCGTGGCGCGGCTACGAAGGCGGAAAAGCCGCGGCAGCGCAAGGTCATTATGTAGTGATGTGCCCGGGCTCACATTGCTATTTCGATCATTACCAGGGCCGCGGCGCTGAAGAACCACTGGCTATCGGCGGCTTTACGTCTCTTGAGAAAGTATTGTCGTTTGACCCTATTCCGCCAGACATGACAAGCGCCGATGCCGCCTACGTTTTAGGCGCACAAGGCAACCTCTGGACCGAATACATCCCAAATATGACGCAATTGGAATACATGGCCTACCCCAGAGCCATTGCCTTGAGCACCGCACTTTGGTCCGAGACAAAACCCACTTACGAAGATTTTTTTGCCAAACTAACGAACTATCATTTTCCGTTTTTAAGCGCTAAAAATGTGAATTTCTCTAAAAGCTGCCTCAAACCCGAAATCAAAACAACCAGAGCACTAGGTTGGGGAATTTTAATAGAAAAGTTGCCTGCTAAAGGCATCATTGCTTATACAGAAGTGCTAGCCGACATCAAAGCGACCAAGCGAAAAACCAAAACCGTTCAAATAAAGGTGGACCAAGGTCCGAATATGCCTTCCAAAGAAATAAATGTGATTGCACATAAAGCACTTGGGGCAAACGTGAATTTCATCACCAAACCGAGTCCGAAATACGACAATGGATCACTCACTATTTTAGATGGTCAATTGGGTGCGCGTCCTTGGAAAGGAAATGAATGGTTGGGCTTTGATAGCGATAGCGTCGCATTTGACATTGTTTTAGACAAACCTATCAAAGTAAAAGAACTGCGCATCCATACCCTGCACGACCCTAATAGCTGGATTTGGGCAGCGCAAACTTATAACATTTCCTTTTCTAAAATTGGTGTAGCTAATGGCATTGCGGATGGCTATTCGACCGACGAAACCATAACTATCGATGAAATCAATGAGAAAACCCAAATTATTCATGTTGTTTTATACGGATTGGGGCACATCCCTTCGGGCAACCCAGGCGCTGGGAATGTGCCATGGTTGTTTATCGACGAAATTGAAGTGCGCTAAGGAATGATCCCTAAGCGCACGGCATGAACAATGATACCAGCTGTATTTCGGACATCTAGCTTTTCAATGATGCGCATTTTATGGGTTTCTACCGTGCGTGGCGAAATTTGTAAGTCATGGGCAATTTCTTTGCAGGTTTTTTCTTGACAAATGCCGCGTATCACATCGATTTCTCTGGCGGTGATGCGCTCTAAGGTATTTATAGTGCGGCGTTCGGCATCAAGCAAGCGCTTGGTATTGGGATGCAGGTATGACTGCTGAAAAAAAACCTGACGAAAAGCTGCAACTGCCTCTTCTTGCATATTCCATTTATTGACCACCCCATGAAAACCCCACTTCATGAAAAGCGGAACCATTGCCGATTTGAAATTCGGAACCAATAATAAAAACTTGGCATGGGGCCAAGCAGCCATCCAGAATTGAAGGTAAACTTTATCGAGGTCTTGAAGAAGGCTGGCGTCTATCATGATGACTTGAATACCTACGCCGGTATACCTGGCCCGAAAATCACTGAGACTTGCAGCCTCGCCGACCCATTCAAAATCGTTACGGGGTTCGAGTAACGCACGCAACCCTGTTCTAAAAATGACATCAGATTCTACAAAAGCCACGCGAATGCGGGCACCCAAATAATTACTCATACGACTTGCATTTTAGTAGGCCTAAGCCTTGGTTTAGAATTAATACAAGTAGTGCTGTTTCATGTCGCTAAATTAGAAAGAGGTAGCCAAATTGACTTCCGTAGATTGACGGACACCTTGCAAAAAAAGTTGCACCACAAACCTTAACTTAAATCAAGGGAAGTGTTTAATGAAGCAACTATCTTTACCCAATGAAACGCCGTGATTTCACTTCATTACTGACTTTAAGCACATTAGGCTTTGGCATGACAACACTCAAAGATCTTTCTAATTGGGGCGCCACACTGACTCCAACCCATACCATTCCTGCCCTTTTTATCGGGCACGGTTCACCAATGAATGCCATCGAAGAAAATCAATTCGTTGCCGGATTTCGAAATATGGCCAAAACACTCCCTGAAATCCAAGCCATTTTGGTCATTTCTGCACACTGGCTAACACGCGGCACTGCCGTTACGGCTATGCAAAATCCTAAAACCATCCACGATTTTGGAGGTTTTCCGCCTGCCCTTTTCGAACAACAATATCCGGCCCCTGGCTCACCTCAACTGGCCCGTGAAATCAAAGACTTGCTTCAACCATATCCGATTACCGAAGACCAAGATTGGGGACTCGACCACGGCACCTGGACAGTACTCAAACACCTTTACCCAGAGGCAAAAATTCCGGTACTGCAATTTTCTATCGATGTTCAACTTTCTTTGCAAGCACATTTTGATTTGGCCATACAATTGCAAAAATTGCGCGAAAAAGGCGTGCTGATCATCGGTTCTGGCAATATCGTTCATAACCTTCGGGCCGTTGATTTCAGCAAAATCAACGAAGTTGGCTATGGCTATGATTGGGCGCACGAAAGCAGGCAATTTGTCAATGAGAAAATCAAAACCAGGGATTTCAGCGCCTTAACCAGACTTCAAGATGCACCAAAAGCCTTGCAACTTGCAGTCCCTACGACAGATCATTACATTCCCTTGCTTTACAGCCTCGGTCTTTCCAAGCATACTGATGATCTTCAGTTCTTCAATGACGAACTATTGGCGGGTAGTCTCAGCATGACTTCTTTACGCATCGGCTAGAATTTATCTGCAAATAAACCTTTAGGTCCTTTGGGATGTTCTATCTTTGTATCAAACAATTTTTCATTTATGTCTCAAAGAAATTGGCAAAGCATCAAAAACTACCAAGACATCAAGTTTGAGTTTTTTGAAGGCATCGCAAAAATCACTATTAATAGACCGCAAGTATACAACGCGTTCAGACCCGAAACAAATTTTGAAATGCTCGACGCCATGGACATCTGCCGCGAGCGTCCAGATATCAATGTAGTGGTCCTGACCGGCGCCGGCGACAAAGCATTTTGTTCTGGCGGCGACCAAAACGTAAAAGGAGTTGGTGGCTACATTTCAGAAAACGGCGTTCCACGTTTAAATGTACTCGACCTCCACAAAGCCATTCGCTCTTTACCGAAGCCTGTTATTGCGATGGTCAATGGTTACGCAATCGGAGGCGGTCACGTATTGCACGTTGTATGCGACCTCACCATTGCCTCCGAAAACGCACGTTTTGGCCAAACCGGCCCTAAAGTAGGTAGTTTCGACGGAGGTTTTGGCTCTTCTTATTTAGCACGTCACGTAGGTCAAAAAAAGGCGCGTGAAATTTGGTTTTTATGCAACCAATATACCGCAGACGAAGCCGAGAAAATGGGAATGGTCAATAAAGTCGTTCCGTTTGATCAATTAGAAGACACCGTTGTGGAGTGGTCTAGAACCATCATGAAAAGAAGCCCGCTTGCCATCCGCATGATCAAGCGCGCTATGAATGCAGAGCTCGATGGCCAACACGGCCTTATGGAGTTAGCCGGCGACGCAACACTACTCTATTACCTCACGGAAGAAGCGCAAGAAGGCAAACACGCGTTTTTAGAAAAACGCGATCCGAATTTTCAACAATACCCTAAATTTCCATAAACTATGGATTTCAGCAACATTCAACCAACAGCCCTGTGGCAGCATTTTGCAGACCTCAATGCCGTTCCAAGACCTTCAAAAAAAGAAGAACGCGTCATTGCCTTCATGAAAGCATTTGGCGAAGGCCTCGGCTTGCCAACAGTCGTTGACAAAGCAGGAAATGTCATCATTAAGAAAGCAGCCACTGCTGGCATGGAAGACCGTCAGACCGTGATTTTGCAAAGTCACCTCGATATGGTGCACCAAAAAAATGCCAACACCATCTTTGATTTCGATCAGCAAGGCATTGAAATGTTTCAAGATGGCGACTGGATCAGAGCCAAAGGAACCACCCTTGGTGCAGACAACGGCATTGGCGTAGCAGCAATTATGGCTGTTTTAGCAAGCACCGATATTTCGCATCCTGCGCTCGAAGCATTCTTTACCATCGATGAAGAAACCGGCATGACCGGCGCCAAAGAAATGGATGCCAGCTTATTGAGCGGAACCATTCTTTTGAATTTAGATACCGAAGACGACGACGAACTTTCTGTTGGTTGCGCAGGCGGAATCGACACCAATACTTTTTATACTTATCAAGAAGCAGCGGTCAAAGACGGCTTCAACACCTTACAAATTCAACTGAGCGGTTTATTAGGCGGGCATTCCGGCATGGACATCGACAAAGGCCGCGGCAACGCCAACAAATGGATGGCACGTTTGCTTTGGGAACTTTCTCTTGCGCAACAAATTCAATTGCTGCGCTTCGACGGCGGAAGCCTCCGCAACGCCATTCCAAGAGAAGCAACATGCATTATTGCCGTTCAAGATGCCGTTCAAGCAAGCGCTCAAATCGACGCATTCGCCGCTATTTTAAAAGACGAATACCACCTCATCGAGCCTCATTTTGTCTTGAAATCAGAAAGCACACAGACCTCACTCCTTGCCCTAAGCGACCATGATTTTAAGAAAATCATCGCTACGATTTGCGGCGTTCACAACGGTGTTTACCGCATGAGCCCTGACATCATTGGCTTGGTAGAGGCTTCCTCCTCTTTGGCGCGCGTCATCATCGACAAAGGTACTTTTACGACGCAATCATTGCAGCGCAGCTCCGTAGAAAGCACTAAAAAAGAAGTCAGCATGGCTTTGCGTTGTGCCTTTGAAAATATGGGCGCAACAGTTGAGCAAAGTGGCGATTACCCAGGTTGGAAACCCAATTCGCAATCACTCATTTTAAAAGAAATGCGCAGTTTGTACAACACGCTTTTCAATGAAGAACCTAAAGTCAAGGCTTGCCATGCTGGTTTGGAGTGCGGGCTACTCAGCGAAAAGCTGCCTGGCGTCGACATGATTTCTTTTGGCCCAAATATTCGCGCAGCACACTCCCCAGACGAATGCGTACAAATTTCATCTGTTCAAAAATTCTGGACCTACCTCCTCTCTACTTTCCATCACATCCCTAAAGCGTAAGCCAAACATGTCAACAGCACTTAATACCATAGAAGAAGCTATTTACGAAATCCAACAAGGCCGTGTAGTCATCGTTGTAGACGACGAAGACCGCGAAAACGAAGGCGATTTTTTAACCGCTGCCAGAAACGCCACACCTGAACTCATTAACTTTATGGCAACCCATGGTCGCGGACTCATTTGCGCGCCCATTAGCGAAGACCGTTGTGACCAACTAGGCCTCGAACTCATGGTGCGCAACAACTCTGCGGCTTACGAAACTCCTTTTACCATTAGCGTAGACCTCATTGGCCATGGCTGCACCACCGGTATTTCTGCCAGCGATCGCGCCAAAACAATATTGGCAATGATAGACCCTGCAATTAGACCCGAAGAACTCGGCAAACCTGGTCATATCTTCCCGCTACGCGCCAGAAAAGGTGGCGTTTTGCGACGCGCCGGCCACACCGAAGCAGCTGTTGACTTATCTCGTTTAGCAGGCTATGAAGAAGCCGGTATTATTGTTGAAATTCTCAACGAAGATGGTACTATGGCGCGCTTGCCCCAACTTCTTGATATTGCTAAGAAATTTGACCTAAAAATCATCAGTATAGCAGACCTCATCAAATACAGAATTGCACACGAATCATTAATTGTAGAGCAAGTTCAAGTAGAAATGCCAACTGCCTACGGCGATTTCAAACTTCGTGCTTTCAAAGACGAAAGTACCGATCAAGACCACCTCGTTCTCACCAAAGGAACTTGGACCGAAGATGAAGCCGTTTTGGTGCGCGTCCATTCTTCTTGCCTTACAGGTGATATTTTCGGAAGTTGTCGCTGCGACTGCGGTCCGCAACTCCACAAAGCCATGGAGCTCATCAATCTAGAAGGTAAAGGTGCAATTGTTTACATGAACCAAGAAGGCCGCGGCATTGGCCTACTCAACAAACTCAAAGCTTACAAACTTCAAGAAGAGGGACTCGACACCTATGAAGCCAACGAAAAGCTCGGTTTCAAACCAGATGAACGCGACTACGGTATTGGTGCACAAATGTTAAGGGCCATTGGCATTCGAAAAATGAAACTAATGTCCAATAACCCCAAAAAACGCACTGGTCTTATTGGCTATGGTTTAGAGATCATCGAAAATGTTTCATTAGAAATTGAAAGCAACATTCACAACGAACGCTACCTTCAGACCAAACGAGACAAAGCAGGTCACACCATCAAACTTGATCACTAATGCTACAGGCTTCCGGAATCGAAAAAAACTATGGCGAACTGCACATCCTTAAAGGTGTTGACCTCGCTGTTGCGCCAGCAGAAATCATTTCTATTGTAGGTTCATCGGGTGCCGGAAAAACAACATTGCTGCAAATTTTAGGAACCCTAGATACACCCACAAAAGGCCAACTGTTCATCGAAGGTAAAAATCCTTTTGAACTCAACGAAAAAGCACTTGCTCATTTTCGAAATCAGCGCCTAGGTTTTGTCTTTCAGTTTCACCAATTACTGCCAGAATTTACTGCCCTTGAAAATATTGCCCTTCCTGCCATGATTGGGGGCAGCAATCAAACTGATGCCCTAAAAGCCGCTCAAAAACTACTGGATCGTTTTGGTTTGTTGCCAAGAGCACAGCACAAACCAGAGGCGCTATCTGGCGGTGAACAACAACGCATTGCCGTAGCCAGAGCCCTGATCAATAAGCCAGCGTTGGTCTTTGCAGATGAACCCTCCGGCAACCTCGATACAGAAAATGCCAACGCCCTACACCAATTATTTTTTCAGTTGCGCGAAGAAATGAAGCAAAGTTTTGTCATCGTTACGCACAATGCTTCTTTTGCCCAAATGGCAGACCGCAGCTTAAAGATGCAAGATGGACAATTCGTTTAAGGGTTCACTAATTGAACTCAAAGAATTCCTCGATTTCAAAGCTGCCCAATACGAGCAAACGCAATTTATTGCAACTGACCCTATTTCTCTTGCACATCGCTATTCAAAAAAAGAGGACATTGAAATTGTTGCATTTTTAATGGCCACCATTGCTTGGGGCAACAGACAAAGCATCATCAAAAGTGGCGAAAAACTACTGACCATTCTTGGGCCTTCTCCACATGAATATGTGCTTCACTACAACGACGGTGAGTGCCCTCCTTTTATTCACCGTACTTATAACCAAGAAGACCTCAACGGCTTTCTGCTTGGTTTGCAAGCGCTCTATCAAAATGGAGGCCTTCAAAATGCTTTTAAAGGCGAGCCCACTCGACTGGATTCTTATATTTTGCATTTTAGAGCACAATTCGTTCCTTATTTAAAGCCCCGAAGTCACAAACATGTGGCAGATCCTTCAAAAGGCTCCGCAGCGAAAAGAATTGTTATGTTTTTGCGCTGGATGGTCAGGAGTTCCAAAAATGGAGTTGATTTTGGTCTCTGGAACCACATTCCACTGAGTGCCCTACACGTGCCACTTGATGTGCATACTGGAAATATCGCTAGAAAACTTGGGCTCATAACACGAAAGCAAAATGATTGGCAAACCAATCTGGAATTACAGCAACAATTACTGGCATTTGACCCTAATGACCCAGCGAAATATGACTTTGCATTATTCGGCTTGGGTGCCTTTGAAAAATTTTAATCTGGAAGCGCCAGCGGCACTAAATGCAAAAAAGTAGCAAGGTTGTGTCCTTTGACCGTTCGGAGTACTAAATGATCTTCAGATTGGACGTCTAGTTTAAAGCGCCATTTTTCTGAGGCAATATAAATGCTCAGCTCTTCTTGTTTAGGATGGAATTTAAAGTGTCCTTTATCGAAGGTACCTTTATCGAAATCGCCGAATGAACCGACCAAAACTTCGCCAGAGACATAAAAAACAAACATGGTTTCTCCCCAGGTGTTGCGCTTGAGTTGATCATCTTCAGTTTGCTGCGTACCCATCAATTGCCAAACCTTGCTATTGCCGCCACTGATTAAATGTGTGTGGTCTGCACGAAAGATCTGCTCGCCATTGATACATCCTCCCAACAAGAAGAAAAGAATGACACTAAAAAACCAACTGCTTTTCATTGAGGATCTGTAAAATTTGAGCAGAAACTTCTTTCTGTTTTTCTGACTTGATATTGGCATCGTTGATCTGCTCACAGCACACATACTGATAACGACCTTGCTTCCAGGTAAACAAGCAGTTGTAGAAATACTTTTCTCCTTGGTAGCGTTCAAAGAATCGGATCACGACATCGTCGTAAGATTGCTTATTCGGTCTGAACTCAATAGGGTAACCAATGAAGCCATTGGCTTGGATCAGTTCTTTACCTTCTCTTTCATATACCACAAAACGTCGTACGGGGAATTGATTCACCCCTGCTTTTAAAAGCACCATACATCCCTGATTGATGGCCAGACCTTTTTTCAGCGGAAAAACCCTAAAAAAGTTGGGCGTACAAGAAGGCCTATTGAGGTCATCACTCCACTGAATGGTAGTGTCGCATAATTGCAATTCCTTTAAAATATGAGGTTCTTCTTTACTTGTAAAGGTATTTGTATTGAAGTCGGTACTGATCTGAACGCCTTCTACTTTCTCTACCTTCTTATTGTTCAAAGGTTCAACCTCTTCGAAATCAGTAGTAAGATAAAAATAAAGAACTACTAATAACGCAAAAAGCATTCCAATTAACCAGAGTAGTTTTTTGTTTCTCATTTGTTAAAAATTGAATTTGAAATTGAACGTGCGACATCAAAAGCCTGTAAATCAACTTGGTGCTTATAACCAGTAAATGTAGCGTCGAGAACAAGCGCTTCAGTGGCTAAATTACCTGTAAGTTCGTCTTTGGCCATTGGGCAACCACCAAAACCTCCAATAGCGGTATCGAAATGTCTGCAACCTCCGGCGAGTGCCGCTTCTATGAGCGCTTGCTCGCGGCCTCTTACGACATGAAGATGTGCAGCAAAACGCGTTTTTGGAAATTGGGTAGACAAGGTAGCAAAGAGCGCTTGAGTGATTGCTGGGGTAGCGCAGCCAATGGTGTCTGAAAGTGCAAACTCAGCAATTTGAAAGCGATCTTGAAGTTTCGCTACCCAATGTGTTACAATTTCTGAAGTCCACGCATCGCCGTAAGGGTTTCCAAAGCCCATGGAAAGATAGACGCGCAGTTCTTTCTTTTGTTTTCGGCAAATGACATCGATTTCAGCTAATTGCAACAGCGCTTGTTCTAATGTTGAATTGGTGTTTCTAAGCTGAAAAGTTTCTGAGATAGAAAACGGATACCCTAAAATAGAAATGCGGTCGTGTTGTGCCGCATCAAACGCCCCACGCACATTGGCAATGATAGCCAAGAGTTTGGTGCTTGAATTAGTGAGTTCTGAAAGAACGGCAGCGCTGTCTTGCATTTGGGGAATGGCCTTTGCAGAAACAAAGCTCCCGAAATCGAGTACATCAAAGCCACATTGCAGTAATGCATTGAGGTAGGCCACTTTTTGCGCTGTAGGAATCCAGTCTTTGATCCCTTGCATCGCATCTCGTGGACACTCAGTGATTTGTAGCAAAGTGTCTTTATGCATGTGCTGTCTTTCTTTGAATTAAAGCTTTATTGATGGCTTTGACAAGTGCAGGGCCTTCGTATATAAAGCCGGTGTAGAGCTGGACGAGCGATGCTCCGGCATCTAATTTATCAAGCGCTTCTTGTGCAGAATGGATACCGCCAACGGCAATCATTGGTATTTGACCACCTGATTTTTGATGAATATAGCGAATGAGTTCTGTGGCACGGGCTGTTACGGGCTTTCCTGAAATACCGCCTGCTCCTAAATTTTCTACCACTGCTGCGGGGGTTTGTAGGTCTGCTCTAGAAATGGTGGTGTTTGCGACTATTAGCCCCGCAATTTTTGTAAACGCAACGATCTCGATGATTTCATCTATTTGCGAATCACTGAGGTCTGGGGCAATTTTTAAAAGGATGGGTTTGGGATGGGCTTGGCTTTTATTCTCATCTTGAAGACGCACTAATAAATCTTGGAGCGGCTCTTTTTCTTGAAGCGCGCGCAGGTTGGGCGTATTGGGCGAAGAGACATTGACTACAAAATAATCTACGTAAGGGAACAATGCTTTGAAACTGATGAGGTAATCGGTAACCGCTTCTTCGTTGGGCGTCCATTTATTTTTACCGATGTTACCGCCGATGATGATTTGGCGGTTTTGACGCGCCTTCAATTGTTCAATAGCCGCCTCGACGCCGTCGTTGTTAAAGCCCATTCTGTTTAGAATCGCTTGGTCAGCTTTGAGTCTAAAGAGACGCGGTTTGTCATTACCTGGCTGAGCTTTTGGAGTCACCGTTCCGATTTCAATGAAACCAAAACCACAATCAGCAAGCGCATCTATATTTTGAGCGTTTTTATCGAAACCTGCTGCCAAGCCTACTGGATTAGGAAACTTGAGCCCCAAAAAGGTGGTTTCTAGCTTAGGGTGTTTGACCACATACAAGGAACGAAAAATAAACCTTGCAGGCGCAAAACGATGAATCTGATTCAAGAGCCCTACCACAAAATAATGCACTTTTTCTGCATCAAATTGGAAGAGAACAAAACGAAATAATTTGTACATACACAAATGTACAAACTATTTCATGTTTGAGCACTTATACCAATAGCAGTAGGCAAACAGTTAGCACGGGATAGTACCAATAGCGCCAGGGATTATTGATTTTTTGCTGGTAATTGTGGGCAGCCAAGATTTCTTGGAAATTCTGATGCCTGCGAACCTCTTCCAGACTAGGCTCTTTTCGATCCAGTATAATTTTAATCATAACTATTCTTTTTGATGAAAAAATTCTTTAAGCTTAAGAACGGCGCGAAAAGTTTTCACTTTTGCGTTGTTTTCTGATAAACCGCAGATCTCGCCAATTTCTTTGAAAGAACGCTTTTCAAAAAAGCGCATTTCAATCAATTGAAGTTGTTGATCTTTGAGGTTTTTGAGCGCGACAAGCAAACGGGCTTTGTCTTGCTCTGTGTAGTCTTCTGTCCACTCCTCGATAACTTGCTTCAAAACAATTTTATCGATGCTGACCGTGCGCTGTGCTTTTTGATCGCGAAAGCTTTGGTATAATTCACTTTTGGCGATGCGAAACAACCAAGCAGAAAATGGCAAACCACGGTACTCGTATTTATGAAGGGCTTGTAGGGCTTTCACAAATACGCTTGACGTGATGTCATAAGCCTGCTCTTCTTCATCTACGCGACGATATACGTAGCGAAAAATCGCATCGTGGTAACGCTCGTAGAGAGGAGCAAAAAAGCGCGGATCTTGTTGTGCGCGCTCGATGAGCTTTTTTTCTTCTTCTGGAAGAAAAGACTGCTGCTGAAGGGAGAGTTGGAGAGGCATAGTCTTTGGTTTTAAGGAGTTTAGCATGAGAGGCTTGCAGACCTCTTTTCGGGATAACGCAATAAATTTTGTTTTGGTACATCTTTTTTGAAAAAAATTAAATTTTTTTACGAATCCCGAGTAAAAGCTGGGTTTCACGAGCGAATAGATTTGAAAAATTATTCCTAAGATTGATCGAAAGGGTCAAATCCCAGTCATATTTAAAGACATATTTGAACGCACCAACAGCATAGGAACCTAAGCCATTGAAAGGAAAGGATTGTGCACCAAAACCAAGTATGTAGAGCTGACTGTAAAGAATTGGTGCATCTTGAGGCACTTGAAACAAACCGTAATGCAGGTCCAGTGATAAATTTGTGCCAAGCGGCGCGTGTCTGAAATTGAGCCCAATTAATCGGCTGCTACCTTTCTGTTTGAGATCAAAAGTTAATTGATATGACAATGAAAATGCATCAGCATCTGTTAAGGCCATTTTAAAATGGCCCTGAAGGCTCATTTGTAAGAAATTGAATTCATTGGATCTGAGGACAAATTGTTGGGCAAACGTTTGTTTTTTGGAGGGTTGATAATTCAAAACTATGCGCACATCATTATTGCGCTGTGGAATTACTTTTGGCTCCAAAAGCCAAGGGGATTGAACGCCTTCGGCAGATAAACTTAAAGTAACGAACTTGAAGGCCTGCCATTTGACTTGAATGATGAAGCCTCTTTCGTTTCTTCCCATGCTATTATTTCCGATTGGATTGCCGTAAAGCGTTTGATAAGCAGCGCCGTAATTTCTGAAGTGCAAGCCAATTTCTAAACTTGGATCCAGAAAGTAAACTAAAGCCAAGTTCAAAGCAAAAGCTTGTCTGAAATCCTGTTCTTTTTTAAATGAACCAGCTAACTCTCCATAGAGGAAACATTGTTTCCAGGTACCCTGTGCATAAGTACTTAAAGTTAAAAAACGCAGCGGGGCTATTTGAATGTCGATGAGCGAATCGGATAAAAATTGTCGGGGCTGGACTTGTTGATGCAGTAACAAAAAACCTCCTTGCCATAAAGCCGATAGATGCCGAAGCCCAAACCCATAAATTTGTTCGAGGCCTTGTTTGCGTCTAGAAACCTCTGTGGCAGTACGGTGTAGGCCATTGGAGTATACAAAATTGTATTCTGGCTGCGCCAAATCTTGGGGCGGTTTGGCATCTATATGTTTAACGGATGCCAAAAAGAGCAGCTCTTGTTTAAAGAATTGACAGCTGCCGGATATTCCATTTAAAAAACGCTGCTCATCCCTTCCTTGATAAGGCCGCAGGCCCACAGGTTTTCTGGCCAATTGCAATAAATCAATGCTTTTACCTAAACCTCTTGAACTCCAGAGTTGTAATCCTTGCCCCCATTGTATTTGAAAAGCACCAAAAACTAGTTTTTGAAAGTAAGATGTTTGATTGGCGTTTTTCCAGGCCAGATAGCTCGTCATCATTTCTAGCCCTGCTGCCTTTCCTTTATGCCACAAAGGCTCTCCAATATCTTTTGCAATTTGTAAGCCAAAGCGCCATTGCGAATAGTCCAATGAAATTCGCTGTTGAAAAGCAAAATTCGACCCAACAAAATTGGTGTCCTTTGATAGGACTAAACCCTGTTTGTACTGTTGTGATAAGGTGGGCAAAGTACAGCGCAAATCATATTGACCGCTTAGCTTTGCGTCTGCCCTACTTGGGGCCGCTGAAAAACAAACGAGTGCTTGAATGTTGATGAGTTCTGTACTTTCTCTATTCAATAAGCCCTGAAGTTGAAATATGTTTGTAAGATATCCTCCATGATTAAAGAAATCTGCAAGTAACTGTGCTTCTTTGGCATCAATGATTTGTGAAGCCACCAAATGATCGAGCTCAGAGGCCACAATTAGGATCGGATGGTTTTCAGATACCAGACTTGGTATGAAATCTTGAGCGAGCGATTTAATGGCACAGAAAAGTAGAAAACAGATTAAAAAACAACGCATTATCTTACAATTATGCCCATTTGCAGACCCAAACCAAGACCATTTTGCCAGCTTTGAGCCAAAACCCAAGTAATTTTGTGATGGGTAAAACCCTCAAATGAAAAGGAATAGCATTGAGGAAAAAGTCCACAAGAAAACTGTAATCTGTGTTGGGTTGTCTTTTGGATAATGGAACAATACCAGGTTGGTTGGTAAATAGGGTTCCATACAAAACCCTGAGCAAAGAATAAATTTGCCCGAATGAGAGCGACGTGTTCAAGCCGTAGTAATTGCTGTTGGGGATGGCCGATATCATAAATGACTAATGCAAGCTGATGACTTGGCTTGATTTTATATTGAAAACCCAAAATAGCGCTGGCTGAAAGGAAGGAGCCGTATGGTTTGGGCTGAAATATCGCTTTAAGTTGAATTCCTATACCCATTGAAATCTTGTGGTTTAGCTGTAGCGCCAGGGCATGATTGGTAAAAAAATGGCTATGAGCGGCTTGAAACAAACCTCCGATTTCATGAAATAAGAAAAGTTGCTTTTTTCGGTAATATAAAAAGGCATTTGCCGCCGCTAAATTGGCAACTCGAAGTGGGCTCGATACAAAAAAACGATAAGCAAAAGTATCAGTAGGGTGCAGCGCTGCTGGATTTAAATTTTGTTGGTTTTGGTCGTTGGCATTGAGTGTTCCGACAATTGCGAACAAATGTTGGGTCGGCAGGGATAATTGCGCCAAGTAAGTGCGGATTGCTGGGATCAAAAACAAGAAAAGAAGCAGGCTTTTTGACATGCTTCAAAATTAGAGTCACGGCAGCAGATCCTATTCAGTAAATTCAGCAGTTAAACAAGAGATTCAGTATATTTGAGGACACTTAGTTTTATGTCAGAAGTTACGATTCCATTTTTAGCAAGCAGCTCCAGTGATTGGCAAGCCCAACTACACAAAGAACTCAAAGAAAACACGGCGCTGTTGCACTACCACTCCCTCATCGAAGATCTTTCGATTTCCCTTACCGAACTTGAAAGTCCTCAGCTAAAGTGCACTCAACGTGAACCTATTTCTTGGAAGCGAATGGTCACTGTAAGTGCACACAACGAAAAACACAGCAATCAGCTTTTGCTCGCAGCACTCATGCAAGGTGCAGATGCCATTTACATCGATCAAACGAGCACACAAACTAATTTTCAAGAGCTTTTGGCTGAAATTGAGGTCGCGTATATTAGTTGTTTCATCTGTTTTGATAGCAAAGATGCCCACTTACACTTTGAGCGCAGCGCCGATGAAAAACACAAATCTCATTGCATTGTCCTTTTTCGTTTTGGGCAGCAAAAAAATAGCATTAGCAGTTACGATGCACAACAAATTGGAGCCAACTGCAGTGCACAATTGGCCGCTGGGCTTTTTGAACTGCAACAAATTTTAGAACAAAATCAAAATCCGGGTACCATTTACTTTGAACTGGGCGTGGGTAATGAATACCTGATAGAAATTGCAAAATTTAGAGCGGCAAGAATACTCGTAGCACAACTTGAAAAAATACATGAGGTACAGCTCGATCTTCAAATCATCGCCAAGACCGGATTTTGCAACAAAAGCTTGAAAGACCCCTACACTAATTTGCTGCGTCAGTCTACTGAAGGGCTGAGCGCAGTCATGGGAGGAGCTAATGTACTTTGCATACAGCCTTACGACGCGTTATCTAATGCCGGCGCAAGTGATTTCGGACAACGCATGGCGCTCAATATTGCCAATCTGCTTGCCGATGAAGCGCAGCTCTCCGAGCTTCAAGATCCGCTTCAAAATGCATATGCCATTGAGCAGATTTGTTTGGAGTTGGTAAAAAAATCATGGGCTTTGCTCTGTGACTTTGACGCACAGCAGTTAAAGGCTACAGACTTATTAAAGGAACAAATCAAGCACACGCGTCTGGTGCGCACAGCGCAATTTGAATCGGGTGAAAGTACACTAATTGGCATCAATGCCTTCCCCAATGAATTTGAAAGCCCGAAAACTGATTGGGGTGCTATCCCAAGTGCCTATGGTCTGCCGTATTTAATTTTTGAAAAAATCGCCGAGTAATGCCTAGAAAAGAACTCCACTCCTATCGCAACTTAGATTGGTCGGGCCTCACGCAAGCAGCGAAGCCTGCTGAATACCGTTCGGGTATTGCTCCTTTTCTAGGAGGTCCCTACGCTTCCATGTATTTGGCCAAACCCTGGACGATTCGTCAATATGCCGGATTCTCGACTGCTGCTGCCTCGAATGCATTTTACCGCCGCAATTTAGCAGCAGGTCAAAAAGGTTTGAGTGTGGCTTTTGATTTAGCTACACACAGAGGCTATGATTCTGATCATGAACGCGTTATTGGCGATGTCGGCAAGGCAGGCGTAGCCATTGATTCGATCGAAGACATGAAAATGCTTTTTGATCAAATCCCTTTAAACGAGATGTCTGTCTCCATGACGATGAATGGTGCAGTTTTACCCATCATGGCATTTTATATTGCAAGTGCACACGAACAGGGCGTTGGCAATGAGCAACTCAGTGGCACCATTCAAAATGACATCCTCAAGGAGTTTATGGTGCGCAACACCTACATTTACCCGCCCGCTCCCTCTATGCGCATCATTGCCGACATTTTTGCTTACACCTCAGCAAATATGCCCAAGTTCAATTCGATTTCCATTTCGGGCTATCACATGCACGAAGCGGGTGCCACAGCGGCGATCGAATTAGCTTATACGCTTGCCGATGGTTTGGAATACATCCGAACGGGCATTGCCGCAGGCCTTGCCATCGACGATTTTGCTCCAAGACTAAGTTTCTTTTGGGCAATTGGCATGGATCACCTCACCGAGGTTGCCAAGTTAAGAGCAGGTCGCGTACTTTGGGCAAAACTCGTGCAACAATTCGAACCCAAAAGCAGCAAATCATTGGCCTTGCGCACGCATTGCCAGACTTCTGGCTGGTCTTTAACCGAGCAAGATCCATTTAATAATGTCGGAAGAACTTGCCTAGAAGCTTTATCTGCAGCCCTTGGTGGCACGCAGTCTTTGCACACCAATGCATTAGATGAAGCTATTGCACTGCCAACCGATTTCTCGGCGCGCATCGCTCGAAATACTCAAATTTATCTTCAAAAAGAAACCGGTATCACCAAGTTCATCGACCCCTACGCAGGTAGTTCGGCACTTGAACAGCGCACCCAGCAACTCATCCATGAAGCCTGGGAGCTCCTTACAGAAATCGAAAACTTAGGAGGAATGGCTAAGGCTATCGAAACGGGCCTACCCAAAATGCGCATAGAAGAAGCTGCGGCTAAAAAACAAGCACGCATCGATGCCGGCTATGAAGTGATTGTGGGGGTCAATCGTTATCAGACAGATGAACAGAGCAATATCGAAATCAGAGAAGTTGACAATACAGAAGTTAGAAAAGCTCAGATTGAAAGACTGGCTCAGTTAAAGGCACAGCGCGATTCAAAAGAAGTAGCTGCATTGCTCGCCGAACTTAAAAGCGCCGCACAAGGCAAAGAAAACTTACTCGAAATTGCTGTGCGTTGTGCTAAAGCGCGCTGTACGCTCGGCGAAATCTCAAATGCCCTCGAAGAGGTTTTTGGTCGTTATCAAGCAAAGATCAGAAGCATTAGTGGTGTTTATGCCAAAGAAATTATGAATGATCCAGATTTCACAAAAGCGAAAGCCTTGCTCGATGAATTCATCGAATTAGAAGGCAGACGACCGCGCATCATGATTGCCAAAATGGGGCAAGATGGGCACGACCGCGGTGCAAAAGTTATTGCCAGTTCCTTTGCTGACATCGGCTTTGATGTCGATATCGGACCACTTTTTCAGACGCCGCAAGAAGCCGCCAAACAAGCCATTGAAAACGATGTGCACATTGTTGGTGTTTCTTCGTTGGCAGCCGGGCACAAAACCCTTGTTCCAGCAGTAATTGAAGCACTGCGTCAAGAAGGCAGAACCGACATCATGGTAGTCGCTGGAGGTGTCATACCACAGCAAGATTACGACTACCTTTTCAAGGCAGGTGTATTTGGTATTTATGGTCCTGGCACAAAGATTGCATTGGCTGCTCAAGAAATCTTGCATCTTTTGATCAAGAGCCATCAATAAATTTTATTAATTTCGAAGGGAATTGTTTTGCTTCAAATGTTAACACTCACAACATGAAAATTATATTTCTTACATTTTTAAGCCTTTTTTTGAGTTCTGCTCTCTTGGCACAAAAACCAACTTTGCAGCTCAAAGAGTCTAAACGCGTCATTACCCTTGACGACGAAAAAGGCGGAAATACAACCATAGAAATGCGCAGTATTTTTACACCTGCCGGATCGAAAAAAGTAGGAACCGAGTGGCTCATCTCAGGGGTTAAAGGAAAAGACTGGGATTTCACAAAAGGCGATGAAAAAAGCGATATCATCGAAGTAAATTTCAAGCGTGTAGGAAATTATTCAGTGTCTCTAAACGTGACCTACGCCACCAAAAAGACACTCAAAAACGGGGAAGTCGAAGAAGAAGAATTCGACATTTCCGTAGACAACGATAACTTCATTACCGTCACAAATAACCTCGACGAACTAACGCAACTTCACGCAGATTCTAACTTTATTAAATTAGTAAAGCGTGCTGGCGACTACACCGTCAAAGAAAAATACGCCAACGACCCTACTCCATACATTTTCTTGGCTAAAGGTCTGTTTGGCGTTTACCGCAAAGACCTCAAAGACCCAATGATTCAAGACCCTTTCGAAGAAGCGATTGCAGCATGTGCTACTGCAATTGAACGCGATGAGAATGGCATTTTCAAGATGCCCATTCACAAAATGTGGCTCAATAGTTTTCAGCTAGAATTGCTCAATAACGGCATTCGTTATGTTCTTGGTGAAGAAGATGGCTACCCTGTTGTTTATACAAACGATAACAAAGACAAAACTGCTGAAACCTTGGCTGAAATTCTAGACGCTTGTGAATCATACAGCACCATTACGCGCAACCCAACCGGCATCAAATTCATTGAGGCGGCCATCCGCTTCAATAACAAAGATGCAAAAACCGCGAACCTCATCTGGAAGACCGAAATGCCAAACCTAATGAACTTAAGCGACAAAGATTTTGACTCTTGGACGCAAGCAGACAAAGACGCTTTGCGCGTAGGTCTCATCTTGACTGCGCAAGCTATGATCAAGCGCGATGCCAATACACTCAATGCCCGCACCATGTTGAAAAAAGCCGAAAAATGGTTTGAATACGACAAAGAATGGATTGAGTTCTATGAGAAAAAATACAACAGCTTTTCTGAACAATAAATAGGCACATGCAAAGAATCCCTAATTGGCTAAAAAACAAATACGTACTTACTAGTTTAGTATTTGGTATTTACTTCCTTTTTTTGGACGACTGGGATGTTTTCACGCTCGTGCGACAAAAACGTAAATTATCGCAAATTGAACAACAAGATGCGCAAATGAGTGAACAACTCAAACAAACAAAAAAAACGCTTTATCGCCTGCATCACATCAATGAATTAGAGGCTTATGCCCGCTCCGAAAAGTTCTTTAAACGAGACGACGAAGAAATTTTTGTAGTGACAAAGAAGTAAGCACTAATGAATGTGCAGATCTAATCAGTAGGCAGCGACAACTTAGCTCCGGGGTAGTAAAAGCGTAGGATTTGATCGTATCCGTAACCTTTCTTGGCCATATTCATGGCTCCTTCTTGGCACAAGCCTACACCATGGCCAAAACCTCGGCCATACAAAACGACTTCTTGCCCAACTACAACGGCATCAAAAAAGCTAGACTTAAGTTTGAATTTATCGCGCAAATCGCGGAGTGGGATTCCATAAACCGGATGTATATAAAAAGCACTCCTATCAGGCTGTCGAAATTCTTGCAATAGGCTATAACTCATCGAATCGGAGAGCGGAAAGGCATATTGCTCGACAAGGTAATCGGTCCAATTTTTGAGCGGGATACTCTTGACCCAAGTGGCTTGTTTGGTGTGGACACAAAATGTGTCTTTGAAGGATTGAAGGCCATCAATTTTTTCATTCCAGACATCTTGAGGTTCACAAGTTTGCCCTCCACAGTTGGCATGAAAAAAAGTCGGGAAATATTGACCTTGTTGATCGAGCAGGACAACTCCTTGTGTCTGAAATACAGCAGAATCTATGAGTGCGGAGCCACTACGCTTGTGTAAATAAGCTTGACAATGAACGCGCTCACAGAGTTGGTAACCCTCTTTTTGATGTCTTTTTTGATTACTGAGCGCATAGGTGCGAGAAATCACTGCTTGCGCTTGGTAATACGCTTTGGGATGTCCGGGGCCTCCTTCACACGACACAACACCCTCTAAATACGTTTCCAAAGGAAGCACATTGACCAATTGTAGGTTTCCTTTGACAACTCTAACTTCAAAATTACCTTCATATGCCCTTGTTTTACTTGAAAGTGCGGGAACAGACCAATTACAATAGTCTTCGTGGGCCATTTGAAGTAATTCTATCTGGCTTGCCTGAAAACGATACGTTCCTGCTTGATAAAACTGAATGAAACTTCCGTTTATTTTGAGACGAACTTGCGCCAATGTACCTAATAAAACACTTTGAGTACTGCCATCTGCAAGTGTAGCGCTCAATAAATATTTACCGCTTCCGACCGAAAACTGAAATTCTTTGACGCTATTTGCACTGTACAAGCCCACGCGTAAATCCTGACTTTTCACAGAAGTCAAGAACATGGTCAGGCAGAAAAAAAGGATCAGTTTCAAAACTACAAATAGGCGTTCATTGAATGAGCAATACGTTCGCTTGTTCCGGATTGTTGCAGTAGCTCGTGTAATTGAGCATAGCTTGATAACTGCGCTTGTCTTTTGGCTTCTCCGGGCAGCAATTCTAACAAGGCTTGCTGCATATTGAAGACCGTGCAATCCTCTTGAATAAGCTCCGGAACTGCACCTTGATCTAGTATCAAATTAACGAGTGAAATGTATTTGATCTTCACTAATTTTCTGGCCAACCAAATAGAGAGTGCTGAACCTTTGTAGCAAACAACCTGCGGCACATTGAACAAGGCTGTTTCTAAGGTAGCCGTTCCGGAGGTCACGAGTGCAAGTTCTGCTTTAGAAAGCAAATCGTAGGTGTGCTTGGTACTGAGAAAAACAGCATAGTTTTTACAATACGTTTCGTAGACTTCTTTTGAAATGCTTGGGGCACACGCAATGGCCAACTGATGGGTTTGTTGGAAAGGCGCGGCAGCCGCTAGCATCAAGGGCAGCTTCTTTTCTAATTCTTGGGGCCTTGAACCTGGTAAAATAGCCAAAACAGGTTTGTCAAAGTCTAAATGATTTGAAGCGGCATTTTGGTAACGGGTAATTTCATCGATTAAGGGATGACCAAAATAGGCTACTTCAATACCAAAACGGTTGTAAAAAGCAGGTTCAAAAGGTAAAATACAATAAAGTTTGGTGACGTATTTTTGAATTTGATACACTCTATTTTGTTTCCAAGCCCATACGGTTGGAGAGATGTAGTAAAGTACTTTGATATCGTGGTCGTGGGCCCATTTAGCCATACGGAGATTGAAACCCGGGTAATCCACTAAAACCAAAAGATCAGGTTTGTTTTGCAACAAGGTTTGTTGCAACTGCTTGAATTGGCGACGGATGGTACCGAGGTTTTTGAGGACTTCTAAAAAACCCATAAAGCTCATGGCGCTAATATGCTGATCAATCTCGACCCCCTCTGCAGCCAGACGGTCTCCACCCCAAGCCTTGAAAGTTACTTCAGAATTGAGTTGCTTCCAAGACGCAACCAGATTGGCGACATGAAGGTCGCCAGATGCTTCTCCGCAAACGATATAAACAAAAGGATTCGATTTCAAGACTGCGATTTTAAAAGAAGCGACCCAAATTAACATAAATCATGTAGGGCGCATAAAGCAGCATGCCAAAGATGATGCCCCTGGTATGAAAGTATTGTTCGCGGTTCAGGAAAAAGTAAAACCATGCCAAATTACCAATGAGTCCCAAGGAAAGATAACGACTCAAAAAATCCTGAAAATTTAGGGTCTGATGCCAGAGATAAGAAAAGCTTTGGCCGTAAGACTGGGATAAAATAAAGACGATGATGGGCAACAAAACGAGTGGAGATAAAACGCCGATAGCAAGACCGCTAAAAAAAGAAATATTGAGGTTATTTTTCATTGTTCCCAAGATTTGAAATGTTGAAGATGAGCATAGGCCGTTAGGTCAAAGTGCGTTGGAACGAGGCTGACATATCCTTCCTTGAGGGCATGAAGGTCGGTGTCTGGACGTTGATCGAGGTCGGCAAATTCGCCCGTGAGCCAAAAATAATCGCGACCAAATTGGTCTTGGCGTTTTTCAAAGCGATCGGCCCAATAGGCATGAGCTTGTTTACAAACACGCATGCCTTTGATTTGAGAGAGTGGCAATTTAGGCACATTTACGTTCAAGCATATGGACGGCGCAAAGCCCTTCTCAAAAAATTGCTGTAACAAAATGGTGATGTAGTGTTGGGCCGCACTGAAATCGGCATCTGGAGCAAAATCAGCGAGAGAAAAACCAAAAGAAGGGATTCCCTCCATGGCACCTTCAATGGCTGCTGACATCGTGCCAGAATAAAGTACGTTGGTTGAAGAGTTTTCGCCATGGTTGATCCCGGATAAAATGAGGTCGGGTTTCTGACCAAGCAACTCATAAATTCCCAATTTGACACAATCTACAGGTGTTCCACTACAGGAATAGGCATTTGTTCCTGGATAAAGTTCGCTTTTGTACATGCGAATGGGATCGTGAATAGTAATGGCATGCCCCATTCCCGATTGTGGTTTGTCAGGTGCTAAAACGCTCAGCTCACCGAAAGGCCTAGCAGCTTCTATGAGTGCGGCAATGCCTTTTGCGGAAATGCCGTCGTCGTTTGTGATGAGAATTTGAGGAGAGCGTCCAAGATTCATGGTCTAAAATTAGTCAAATATCGCCTTGAAAATGTTAATTTTGACGCAATGAGTGAGAAAATCAAATGGTTGGAGCCCCAACAGCGCTTTGCTTTTTGTGCACTATCGGTGATTCCGGTTCGGAAAGAGCCCACAGATAGCGCCGAACAAACCACACAATTGCTTTTTGGTGAACCAATTGAAATCCTAGAATTCAGCCGACCATGGTTAAAGATACGCTGCTACTTAGATGGTTACGAAGGCTACATCGATCACAAACAAGTGCTCCCCCTTACAGAAAAAGAACTCAGACGTTGGCTAGACCAACACGCTTTTTCGAGCCAACATTTTCAACGCATCAACGGCCCAATGGGCATTCAAATACTGAGTGGTGGCTCACTCATTGGAAGCGATCAAAATTTTCAGATTGGTCCGTATCGATATGAAAACGCTGCTTCAAATTCCAATTTAGATGCATGGGCTTACGCACTCCAATTCCTAAACACTCCTTATCAATGGGGTGGGAAATCCATTTTTGGAATTGATTGTTCGGGCTTCACTCAAAACGTGTTTCGTCAGCTAGACATCAACCTTCCCCGCGACGCTTATCAGCAAGCAGAAGTAGGTAACACCATTGATTTTGAAGACCGTCAATGCCTCGATCTCGCCTTTTTCAAGAACAGCACCGGAAAAATCCACCACGTCGGAATCATCGGGCCTGAAGATCAAATTCTACACGCTTCTGGGCAAGTGCGCCTCGATACACTCAAGCCTCAAGGCATTTTTAATGCAGCAGCTGCAGATTTTACACATTCTCTCTTTGAAATCAAGCGCTTATTTTAGCATTCTTCCGATATTTGCAACATAAATTAGACTCCATGAAAGACCAAGCCATTTTCAACCTGATCCAAGCAGAAAAAGACCGCCAATTGCACGGCATCGAACTCATTGCCTCCGAGAACTTTGTAAGTGAACAAGTGATGCAAGCAATGGGCTCTGTGCTCACGAACAAATATGCAGAAGGCTTGCCAGGCAAACGCTATTACGGCGGCTGTGAAGTAGTGGATCAAGTAGAGCAATTGGCCATTGACCGCCTTTGCCAACTCTTTGGAGCTACCTGGGCTAACGTTCAGCCACATTCCGGAGCACAGGCAAATGCAGCCGTTTTCTTGGCTTGCTTGCAACCAGGAGACAAAATCTTAGGCTTTGACCTTTCGCATGGCGGCCACCTCACACATGGTTCGCCTGTCAACTTTTCGGGTAAAATGTACAAGCCCTTCTTCTATGGTGTCAATCAAGAAACCGGAATGGTAGATTACGATCTATTGGAAGAAACTGCGAAAAGAGAACGCCCAAAAATGATCATTTGCGGGGCATCTGCTTATTCTCGAGACTGGGACTACGCACGCATCCGCAATGTTGCCGATGAAGTAGGCGCTTTGGTCTTAGCCGACATCTCCCACCCTGCCGGCATGATCGCCGCTGGCTTGCTCAATGATCCTTTGGAACATTGCCACATCGTGACCTCTACCACTCACAAAACCCTTCGCGGGCCAAGAGGTGGCATCATCATGTTGCGTCACAACTTTGAAAATCCTTTTGGTTTGCGTTGGAACAACGGCAACCTTAAGTCTATGGGCGCCCTACTCGATGCAGCGGTATTCCCAGGAATTCAAGGTGGGCCGCTCGAGCACGTCATTGCCGCTAAAGCAGTTGCTTTCGGCGAAGCGCTCGACCCTGCTTTCAAAACTTACATGACCCAAGTCAAAAACAATGCTTCCGTTTTTGCATCTGAAATGGTCAAATTAGGTTATAACATTGTTTCCGGAGGTACAGACAACCACAGTATGCTCATCGATTTGCGTTCCAAAGGCATTACAGGTAAAGACGCAGAAAATGCGCTCGTGAAGGCCGACATCACCGTCAACAAAAACATGGTGCCATTTGATACCGAGTCTCCTTTTGTAACCTCAGGGATACGCATCGGAACGCCTGCACTTACCTCTCGAGGAGTCAATGAAACTGAAATCCCACAAATTGTGAGTCTCATTGATCGCGTACTCATGAATGCCAACAACGACGCTGTGCTCGCAGAGGTGAAAAAAGAAGTCAATGCCCTTATGAGCGGCAAGCCACTTTTTGCTTGGTAAAACTCATGCGATTCCAATCCAAAACTGATTGGTTCCTGAGAGCCGTTTTGGGCTTTGTTTTCGTTGTTTATTTTGGAGTGGCAAGTATCATCTACTACACTGAAAACGACATCCATGCCTATTATGGTCTTTCGTTGGTTTGGGTAATACTTTGCCTATTCTTCATTTGGATCTTGCCAAAAACGACACACTACACCTTCTTAGAAGACCACTTACTTTGTCAAAGCATGGGCTTCAAGAAAAGAATTTTTTATTCCACCTTCAACAAACTAGAGGCCTCCAATGGCTTATATGCCGGCTGGAAAATGAGCACCGCTTGGAAGTGCCTTATTCTGCGCTACAACAAATACGACGAACTCCTGATTTCGCCCCAAAACCAAGCTGATTTCATCGCGTTATTTGAGCAAAAAAAAGCCCAATTTGCCAAAACAAATTGAGCTTTAAAGCGATAAAAATCTAGGATTAGTCGATTCCTATTTTTGCTGTGCTAGCACCATGACAACTATTACAAGCACCCGTACTTAACGGAGAGCCCATAGAAATGCTTGCCCCCGAAGGCCCTGTTACTTTCGGATAAAGCCCGGTATAAGCGACGTTTGCTGTAGTGTAGAAATTACCTTTGCTATCAATGTCAATTGTATATTTCAAAGTTCCGGTTCCGTTTGGCCCCGTATAAAGCTCTACTTTCCCGCTAGAAACCGTATTTTGAAGATTCGCTTGATAAACCGTACCTGCGACATTGAAGCAGCCTTCTCCTTCTCCTGATGAGTTGTGGCATTGCATGCAGTTCATTCCTTTATTGTGTGAGTCATCACCACCAGAACTACTGATATTTTCTTCGTTACACGCCCATGATTTTTTACATGAACCTAATAGACTCAGCCCGATCATGAGCCCAATAAAAAAGATGCGGTTGGATGTTTTCATCATTGAAATTTTAATTTATGAATAGTTGTTTGATATCTTCTATGCGTTTATTCGACCTCTTTATTGCGCATCGCAAGCAATTCATAGGCGCCTTTGAGGACGATTTTTGAACGTTTCAATAAAGCCATTTTTTTACTTGTGATAGCCACCAAGCCATCTTGCGTTATGAGTATGTCGACTTCTATGGGTAAAAAGTTGCCCCCTTGATCAATAAAAACTACATCTTTACCATTTTGCTGCACAACGGCCTCTTCTGGCAAGGTATACTGCAGCTGATTCTCCGCTCGAATTTCGGCCTTTAAATAGGACCCTGGTGTAAGGCTGCTCGGCAGTTTATCAAAATGACAATGAACTTTTACTGTTCGCTCTGCACTGATCTCGCGGCCAATGAGATAGACCTTTGCAGTGGCTATTTCTTGCGCATCTACGAACTGGAGTTTTACCGTTTGATCTTTTTTCAAAAATGACAAGTATTTTTCATAGACAGTAAGCTCTGCGTGGGCATGTTTGAGGTCAATGATTTCCAAAAGATTGTCTTTAGGTTCAGCGAAGGCTCCAACATTTGCAGTCACCTTAGTTACTACCCCAGAAAATGGAGAGCGAATGCGTTGTGTTCGTTCAATTTGACCGTTTTTAAGTGCCGACATATTGACATTAGCCATCTCGAGTTGCAGTGCCAAACCGCTTAATTTGGCTTTATTGACTAAAAAGGCACTTTTTGCTTGCTGGTAACTCTTTGCCGAACCAGCTTCTTTTTCATAAAGTTGCTTTTGGCGCTCGTAATCGGCTGAAAGGTATTCTTGTTGACCCAACAATTCGAGGTAGTCTTGCTGCAGTTGTATAATCTCAGGATGTTCGACAACGAGTAAGACTTGACCTTTCTGGACGAGCATGCCGTCAAGGACGTTAATTTGTTTGATATAACCCCCAAAAGGCATTGCCACATATGATTTATTTTGAGGAGGGACATCAACAATTCCGTTAGCAAAAACACTCAAGCCCATGTTGGTTTGTTCAATAGCGCCGAGTTCAATGCCCAGTGATTTTATTTGTTTTGCACTGAGTTTGAATTGTTCGTTTGTTACTGCGGGTGTTGGTGCTGGTTCTTTGGATGAACACGACACGAATAACAAGAAGAGGATGCCGGGAAAAATATTTGCGATTTTCATGGTCTGTTTAATTTTGAATCCATTCATAGGAAATGTGTACTAATTTGATTTGATGTTGCCATTGCAATAGTTCATTTTGCAAAGACAGTTGGTATTCTTGCAATTGGATAAAATCAATCAAAGAGATTTGACCGCTTTTTAATTGCAGGTCTGCGTCGGCCTGAAGCTGAAGCAGCTCCTTTTGTATGGGGCCAGCAACCTCTTTATAGGTTTCGATTAAATTGCTCAACTCGACAAACAACTGACTTTGCTTAGAGACTAAATCGAGGTACTGTTGATCTTTGCGCAGTTGCGTTTGTGAAAGCGCTAATTCAAGTGCTGCAGCTCTGGATTTATACGCTTTAAAATCAATGGGTATTTGCGTTTGGAGCATTGCTCCTTGAAAACGTTTATCTGGACCGAAATATTGATCAACACCATTGATGCTCTGCACTCCTACCAGTGACTGATTGAAATAAGCCAACCCAAGTTGCGGCAATTGCTGGGCTTTATTGAGCTCGTTTTGGAGTTGCAATTGTTGGGCTTCGATGTCGTAGCGCAACAAACTTGGGTGTGATAGCGTGGCATTGTATTTTGGAACCGTTAAAAAGTCAATAGCCTCAACTTCTGCTAAAGTAAACGACGGACCTTTATAGGCGATGAGCGCATACAAAGCAGACCAGGCGTTGAGCAGGTTTTGTGTACGTTGTTGCACGAGTGCACTTGCACGCATGGCTTTTGAATGCACCAAAACTTGATCCATTTTGGAGACCTCACCCAACTGTACGCGCAATTCGATTTTCTCATCGAGTAAAGCATACAAGGAGTCTTGCTTTTGAGCTAAAGCTAACTCCGCGCCTCGCAAGCGAATGAATTCCAATTGCTCATTAAGAGCGCGCTTGAAATCTTTTTTCAGTAAAGCCAGTTCTTGATCAGAAAGTTGCCCGCTCGTCTTAGCTAGTGCTTTCTGCAAACGAAGCTCGCCATTGTAAGGAAGCACCTGGCTAAGAGTGATGTTGTTATCTCTGGCATAGGCAGAGTTGAATTGCCCCATCATAAATGACGCCGACAACGGCTGCCAACCCGCTGTTCCTTCGCCAAGCGCTTGTTGGCGCTTTGCTTCAAGTACGGCTGCTTTAATTTGACCGTTTTGATCGAGCATGAGGCCGTACAATTGTGCGTCTGTATATTGCAAGGTTTGCGAGAAGGCATTGCTCGCGAAGGCCAAAACTACAAATAGCGAAAGCACCTTTTTTCTGCGCAAGCGCAAGGGTTTTTCAAAGAGTATATACAACAGAGGCAAGATGAAGAGCGTTAAGATCGTTGCACTAATGAGCCCTCCAATGACAACCGTTGCTAACGGCTTTTGTACCTCGGCTCCGCTACCATGAGAAAGCGCCATCGGCAAAAAGCCAAGCGAGGCTACAGTTGCAGTGAGCAAAACGGGTCTCAAGCGATTGGCGGTGCCTCGCAAAACAACTTGCATGAGAGGCGCTCCTGACTTCTTGAGTGAATTGAACTCCGCAATGAGAACGATTCCATTGAGCACCGCCACACCAAAAAGTGCAATGAAACCAACGCCAGCAGAAATGGAAAAAGGCATGCCCCGCAAATAGAGGGCGATGACGCCGCCAATAGATGCCAACGGAATGGCTGAATAAATAAGGGCGGCTTGTTTGATGGATTGAAAAGTCAAGTACAATAAAAAGAAAATGAGCAATAAAGAAATAGGCACGGCAATCAGCAAGCGAGCACGGGCATGTACTAAATTTTCGAAGGTGCCTCCAATTTCTGGAAAGTATCCGGTTTCAAACTGGACATTTTGATCCATCTTTTGCTGTAGTTCTTTGACAATACTCTCTACGTCTCGGCCGCGGACATTGAAACCAACAATGATACGGCGCTTGGCGTCGTCGCGCTGAATTTGATTGGGTCCGTTTTCGATTTGAATAGAAGCGAGTTCGGCTAACGGGATTTCCTGACCCGCTGCATTGCTCACGTAAAGCTGTTCGATATCGGTGAGTTGGGCACGGTCTGCCTGACGCAACTTCACAACTAACTGAAACTTGCGTTCACCCTCGAAAACATATCCTGCAATCTGACCAGCAAAGCCCAAATTGACTGCTCGGTTTACTTCTTCGATACTGACTTGATAACGCGCCAAGGCATCGCGGTCATAGCGAACAATAAGTTGTGGCAAGCCCGACAATTCTTCGACATAAACGTCTTGAACGCCTTGTATATCTCTGGCCAGGCCGCCGATTTGTTTGGCGTAAGCGGATAATTTCTCGAAATCTTCGCCATAGACCTTTACAACTACATCTTGCTTGGCACCCGTCATGAGCTCATTGAAACGCATCTGAATCGGTTGCTGAAAGCCAAAAGAAACACTTGGAAGTTCTTTATCAAGGGTGGCTTGCATTTTGGCCGCAAGTTCTTCTTTGGTCTCTGCACTTACCCACTCTTTTTTGTCTTTAAGAATCAGCATGAGGTCACAAGCTTCCATAGGCATTGGGTCTGTTGGAATTTCGGCGGTTCCAATTTTACCAATGACTTGCTTGATCTCAGGGAACTTTTGTAACAAAATGTGCGATGCTTTGGTAGTCGCATCTATTGTTTTGGATAAACCTGAACCGGTCATGAGTCGGGTTTCAACAGCAAAATCACCCTCATCTAAAGATGGAATGAACTCGGCCCCCAAACGATTGAAGAGTAAAATGGCCGTTACAAAGAGGATCGCAATGCCCGTAAACACCCATTTCTGTTTGCGCAAAACTTTTGAGAGTGCCGGAGTGTAGCGCTTTTTAATGCTGTCAACGAGACGGTCTGATAGCGTTTTACCAGTTTGCACTTTTTTAGAAAGCACCATTGATGAAATCATGGGCACATATGTTAGAGAAAGGATCAGTGCACCGAGGATGGCGAAAATAACCGTTTGCGCCATTGGCTTGAACATTTTACCTTCAATTCCAACGAGTGCCAGAATGGGTAAATAGACCACCAAAATAATGACCTGACCAAAGACGGCGCTTTTGCTAAATTTTGAGGCGGAATGATAGACCTCTGCGTTCATGTCGGCTTGCGTGAGTTGTTTACTTCGCCTATGCTGCAACAAATGCAAGGTTGATTCAACGATGATCACTGCTCCGTCGACAATAAGGCCGAAGTCTAGTGCGCCGAGTGACATCAGGTTGCCCGACACCCCAAAAATATTCATGAGTGCAATGGCAAAAAGCATCGCTAACGGAATCACAGAAGCAACGATTAAGCCGGCCCGCAGGTTACCTAGCAACAGCACCAAAACAAAAATCACGATCAGTGCTCCCTCAATGAGGTTGGTGCTCACGGTATGTATCGCGCGATTGACTAGGTTTGTTCTGTCAAGGTAAACCTCTAACTCCACACCCTCTGGCAAATTAGACTCAATTTGAGCCATGCGTTCCTTCACTAAATCAATGACTTCTGAAGAATTAGCACCTTTAAGCATCAGGACAATTCCGCCAACTGCCTCTCCTTCGTCGTTATAGGTGAGTGCGCCATAACGGACCTGAGATCCGTATTTTACTTCGGCGATATCCCGAATATAAACCGGAGCTTCACCTGTCGGGTGATTGATTTGGATTTGCGCGATGTCTGATAAGCTTCCTACCAACCCTTCAGTTCGGATATAGGTGGTCATGTGATGGCGCTCGATGTAGGCTCCGCCGGTATTTTCGTTGTTTTGTGAAACGGCATTAAATACTTCGTCGAGGGTGATCTCGTGGGCTTTAAGCAATAATGGATCAATAGCGATTTCATAAGTTTTGAGCTCGCCGCCGAAACCACTTACATCTGCAACGCCCTTAACTCCAAGCAACTGACGACGAATGACCCAATCTTGGATGCTGCGCAAATCTGCTGGGCTATACTTATTGGTGTAGCCTTTCTTTGCGCGCAACGTGTATTGATAAATTTCGCCAAGCCCGGTGCTCAGTGGGGCCATTGAGGGTTCGCCGAAACCTGTAGGGATATTATTTTTGGCCTCAGACAAGCGCTCCTGCACTTGTTGACGCGCCCAATAGATATCGGTTTCTTCGGTAAAAACGATGGTCACGACACTCAGTCCAAAACGACTAAAGGAACGGATCTCTTCAATGCCGGGAATGGTTGCCATGGTTTGTTCGACTGGAAAGGTCACAAAACGCTCGATATCTAGAGCACTAGAGGCTGGCGCGCTAGTGATGACTTGCACCTGATTATTGGTGATGTCAGGAACGGCGTCAATGGGTAATTTTGAAAGTGAAAATAAGCCCCAAACGATGAGGGCGAGGGTCAGTACAGCAACGATTAATTTGTTGTGTATCGACCAATAAATGATGCGATTTAACATGAAAATTCAATTAGAAAGTAAAACTTAAAAGACTTTAAGCTACACTAATTGAGGGGGATGCCAGCATTCAAAAAAGTCGTTGATATTGATGGCTGTTGGTGGCGTAACAATTGGTGAGGTAGGCAGTTGAGGTGTAAATTCTTCAAATATAACACGTGGGCTATGGACTGGCATAAAAAGCGTAATCATACTATTTGCCTGAACAGATTTGAAGGGTAATTCGCGGTGTTCGTGTTGGTTTTCATTGATTTGCTGGAGGTAATGTTCTTTCACAAAACTCCAAAATCCGTCGTTTGACTTTACTTCTTGGTATTGCGCATAATGTTCAAAAAGCGCATCGAGTTTAAAAAACTCCAAGCCTTGCCAATTAGGAGCTAAGGATAGCAACCCAAAATAAATAGAAAAGACAATGCTCAACAAACGCATAATCAAAGTTAGTCAAAAAAAATGCACTTTCGAAAGATTGTTTAATTTCGTGGCAAACCACCATTCATGAAAAACAGAATCCTCCTTTTTTTCTTCTCCATTTCACTTTTCACTATTGCCCAAGATCAGGTAGGTAATTGTTCTACGCGAAAAGCTGGGCGTCATTATCAAATAAAAAGCGCCTCTCTTACCGTTGCTGAAATTGCAGAAACCGAACAATACGATGTTCATTTTTACAATCTGGACATACAAATGACCAACACCTCAACCTATTTGTCTGGGAGCGTAGCAATCCATGCCAAAGCACTTGTTCAATTAGATTCTGCCCTCATTGAATTATTTCAAAGCTTACTCGTAAGTGAAATCAAGGTAAATGGTAATGTCGTCAATTACAGCAGGGTGTCGAATAAAATTCGGGTACCTGTTAACGCCAACGCCCAAGAAAATTTCGTGATTGATGTTGCTTATGCAGGCACGCCACCAACTGCTCAAACGAATCCACTCGGAGGCAGCGGGCTTACTGCAGGCAGTTCGCCAAGTTGGGGAAACAAAGTGGTGTGGTCCTTGTCTGAACCGTTTTCTGCCTACGAATGGTTTGCTGTCAAGCAAAGCCTGACGGATAAGGCAGATTCTTGTGCCGTGGCCATTACAGTGCCAGACACCTGTAAAGCGGGTTCGAATGGGGTTTTGGAACAAGTTTTACCACTTGGAAATGGCTGGACACGCTACCAATGGAAGCACCGCCATCCTATTGACTACTATCTCATTTCTGTTTCGGTAGCCAAATATGTTGAGTACAACGTCTATGCAAATCCTCAAGGTAGCGCCTCCCCCGTTTTGATCCAAAACTACATCTATGACAACCCAGGAACCTTACCCAATTTCATCGATGAAATCAATGAAACAGCCGCATTTTTAGAATTGTATGCCACACAATTTGGCCCCTACCCTTTTGCAAATGAAAAATACGGACACTGTATGGCGCCAATTTCGGGTGGAATGGAACACCAAACCATGACTACACAAGGATTTTTTGAGAAGACACTCACCTCTCATGAATTGGCACATCAATGGTGGGGCAATAACGTCACCTGTGCCTCTTGGTGCGATATCTGGATCAATGAGGGCTTTGCTTCTTATGCCGAATACCTGATGCTGCAGGCGCTTTACCCTGGCCAAGAAGGCAATCACATGAACCAAGTTCATCAGAGTGTCATGAGCCAACCCGGCGGCAGTATATGGGTCTTGGATTCACTCAATGAAGCACGTATTTTCAACGGTAGACTTTCCTATGACAAAGGAGCAGGTTTCATTCATACGCTGCGCTACCTGATCCAAAACGACAGCCTCTTTTTTGCTGCTCTTCAGGATTTTCAAAGCACTTTTGCCAATGGAACTGCTACGGGATTCGACTTTAAAAATCACGTGGCCAACTTTTGCAGCATCAACTTAGACCCGTTATTTGAACAGTGGTATTACGGTGAGGGTTTCCCTACTTACGAGGTTCATTACAACCAAAATGGCAATGACCTATTTCTACAGATTTCGCACACTGCCTCGATGCCGAGCATTACACCCACTTTCACCAACCCCATATCACTGCGCATTTTGAGACAAGGTCAGGCAGATACGATCATTAGATTTGAAATCAATAACAATGTCGAGTACTTTTCACTTTACAATTTCGGCATTCTTGCAGGAACAATTGGCATTGACCCCGGCAATTGGGTGATGAATGGCAACGCCGGCGTTTCGCTCGACCCAACTTTAGGTTTTACGGAACACTCATCCATGCTGAACGCTAAATTGGAAGTGTATCCAAATCCGAGTAATGATTTTATTGCGATCAAAGGACAAACAGAAACCCTTGACTATATTTTTTATGATGCAAATGGCAAAACCGTTCTAGCAGGAACTATTGAGAAAGAAGCACTTATAGATGTGCGAGCACTCCATAGCGGGGCATACATACTTAAATGTGTGTCGGAAAATCAACAACAATACATCAGGCTTGTAACAATAAAATAAAGAATTCGTAGTTGTAGGAAATAAAAAATTATTTATGAAAAAATTACTTTTGAGTCTCGCACTGCTCTCTTGGGGAAACTCCCAAGCCCAACTCAGTTTTGAAGGCGTTTACTTACAGTCTGGTGCCTTTTTCGGAGCGGCAAAAGGAAGCCTTGCCGATTTTCAAACCTTGGCCCCCCAGTCTGTGCTACTTCAGCAAGATTTGAGCGCTTATCAAAGTTCTCCCTTTTTTAATTTGAGCTTTCCTGGTCAATCTCAGTCTTTGAGTGTTGGTCTTAAATTGGGTAAAATGCCCAATGCAACCTTGCGTTTAGGCCTCATGCATACCAATCAAAATAATGCGCTTTCAACGGGTGGAGGGTATACAGAATCTTTTCGAATCGATACCCTAACGAGCTCGCAATCGGGAACACAGTATTTTGTAGATTCCTTCAGCACACACAGTTACAATGCAAATTACTCACAAGAACAACTTAGACTAGACGCCTCGCTTATTTTCCGCTACAACGCAGACAAACGTTGGAGTTTTTATGGCGGAATCGGTGCCAATTTCGGACTTAGTTACAACTGTGTGACAAATGTTGAACATAGCGTATATCCTTATGGAGATTCTTACGGTTTGAATATGCTTTCGAGTTATAGCGGCACACATGAACATGAAACCTTTGAAAATAAAGGTGGCTTTGGTTTTGGTGTTTATGCGCCACTTGGTATTGATTTTCAGGTTGGTAAAAAACGTGAGTTCTGGAAACCTATTCACCTCTACACGGAACTGCGTCCTGGTTTCAATGTCAACCAGATTGCAGGACTTGGCACAAGCTTTAGCGCAGGAAATTTCTCAAACATTGGCTTGCGCTTTCACATTAAGTAGTTCATAAGCATTCTAAATTAGAAGCCGGGAATTTTTTCTCGGCTTTTTTTATGTCCGTACCAAACTAAAAGGTAAATTTGTGGCGCAAAACAAACCAAGTAAAGTAACTTTTGTTACACCTTAAAACAGTCCAATGGAAACAGCCTCCAGCGCCAATTACCTACCGTTGCTCATGCAAATTGCAGTTGCAGCCGGCTTTGTGATCTTTACGCTTTTTGTAACGCACAAACTTACACCCAGAATCAATTCTGCCAAAAAAGACGACAACTTTGAGTGTGGTATCGACGCGCAAGGTAACGCGCGTTTTCCTGTCTCTATCCGCTACTTCATGACGGCCATCCTCTTCGTATTATTTGACGTTGAGGTCATTTTCTTTTATCCGTACGCTGTCAATTTCTACGAACTCAAATTAGAAGGCTTGTTAGCCGTCATTATGTTTGTCGGTTTTTTCTTGACCGGGTTTTACTATATCTATAAAAAAGGAGCATTAGAATGGGAAAAATAGAAGACCTCGAAACAATCAACGGGGAAGGTTATCAGCTAACCACCCTAGACAAAGCCATTGCGCTAGCCCGTGCCAACTCCGTTTGGCCTTTGCCATTTGCGACATCATGTTGTGGAATCGAATTCATGGCCACCATGGGAAGCGCCTACGACCTCTCTCGTTTTGGAATGGAGCGCATGTCTTTTACACCGCGCCAGGCTGACCTCCTCATTGTTGCCGGTACCATTTCCAAAAAATTAGGACCGGTTCTCAAGCGCGTATACGAACAAATGGCTGAGCCAAAATGGGTTTTGTCAGTAGGTGCTTGTGCTTGTTCTGGCGGAATCTTTGATACCTACTCGGTTTTGCAAGGAATTGACCGCATCATTCCCGTAGACGTCTACGTACCTGGTTGCCCGCCGCGTCCAGAACAAATCATCGAAGGCGTCATGAACATTCACGAACTCGTCAAAAAAGAATCCAACCGTCGCCGCTATTCAGAAGAATACAAGCATTTGTTAGGTACTTACCAAATCGACATTGATCAACATGGAGAAGCAAAATAACCAAGAATACCTTACGGCTATTCAGGCTGCTTTTGGTGAAGATGTACTTGCCCACGAAGAAACGTTTGGCATGCTCAACATCGAAATGACGCCAGCACGCATCCACGACGCAATTGCTTGGTTGCAACAACACCAAGACCTGAGCGTCAATTACCTCACCAACATAGCAGGGGTTCACTACCCAGAGTCTGCTGGCCGAGAATTTGCCGTTGTATACCAACTTCATTCTTGGAAAAACAACCTGCGCTTGCGCATCAAAGGTTACCTTCCCAAAGAAAACTTACACATCGCCAGCATCACGGATTTGTTTGCCGGTGCCAACTGGATGGAACGCGAAACCTACGATTTCTTCGGAATTCAATTCGACGGACACCCAGACCTACGTCGCATCCTCAACATGGACGACATGGATTACTTCCCGATGCGCAAAGAGTACGTACTCGAAGACGCCACCCGCGAAGACAAAGACGACAGATTTTTCGGACGCAACAACAACGAATTATGAGCCAAGAAGTAAAAGATGTCTTGCAGGCCGCAGATCCTGCAAACATAGCCACGATAAATTTTGGTCCGACCCACCCTTCCACCCATGGTATTTTTCAAAATATATTAAAGGTAGATGGCGAAAAAATCATTTCTTCTGAGCAAACGGTTGGTTACATCCACCGTGCTTTTGAAAAATTAGCAGAGCGTCGCCCATATAACCAAATTACGCCCATTACCGATCGCCTCAACTACTGTTCATCTCCGATCAACAACATCGGTTGGGAAATGACCGTTGAAAAATTAATTGGGGTCGAAATTCCTAAACGCGTACAATACATGCGCGTGATCATTATGGAACTTGCCCGCATCGCCGATCACCTCATTTGCAATTCAGTAATTGGCGTAGATGCCGGAGCACTCACCTCTTTCTTTTATCCGTTCTCGGAGCGCGAAAAAATTTACGAGCTCTACGAAGAACTCAGCGGCGCACGCCTTACCACCAACATGGGACGCATCGGTGGATTCGAGCGCGATTTCACGCCAGTTTTCCACGAAAAACTCAAGTCTTTTTTAAAGACTTTTCCGAAGGCTTTCGAAGAATTTGACAGCATGCTCGCGCGCAACCGCATCTTCATGGACCGCACCAAAGGTGCAGGGCCTATTTCTGCAGAGCGCGCACTTTCTTATTCTTTCTCTGGACCAAACTTGCGTGCAGCTGGCGTAGACTACGACGTTCGCGCCATGAACCCTTATTCTTCTTACGAAGATTTCGATTTTATTATCCCGGTGGGTGTCAATGGCGATACCTACGACCGTTTTATGGTGCGTCAAGAAGAAATTCGTCAGAGTTTGCGCATCATTACGCAAGCCTACAACAACTTACCAGAAGGCGACTACAAAGCCGACCTCCCAGACTTCTATCTTCCTGCGAAGGCCGATGTCTACAACAACATGGAAGCACTCATTTACCATTTCAAAATTGTCATGGGTGAGACCGAGCTTCCTGTCGGCGAAGTATACCATGCAGTAGAAGGCGGAAACGGCGAACTAGGCTACTACCTTATTTCCGACGGTGGCCGCACACCTTATCGCCTTCAATTCAGAAGACCTTGTTTTATTTATTATCAAGCATATCCAGAAATGATCAAAGGCATGCCAATTTCAGACGCCGTTCTGACACTCAGCAGCATCAACGTCATTGCCGGAGAACTAGACGCCTAATATGAAAGCAGATCACCCACAAGCAGTCAACGAAGCGCCTATCGATTTCAGCGCCCAAACCATGGCCGAAATCAATAGAGTCATTGGCCTTTTCCCTGAAGGGAAACAAAAGAGTGCGATTCTCAGCATCCTACATTTGGTTCAAGATGAATTCGGTTGGGTCAGTGTTGGCGCCATGAACCGCGTCGCTCAAATCTTAGCGATTCAGCCCATTGAGGTTTACGAAGTGGCCACTTTCTACACCATGTTCCACCTCGATCCTGTAGGTAAAAATGTACTAGAAGTATGTCGCACCGGGCCTTGCCAATTAGTAGGTTCAGACGACCTGATTTCCTACATCGAAGAAAAACTCGATATCAAAGTTGGCGAAACCACCAAAGACGGCATGTTTACCCTTAAAACTGTAGAATGTTTAGGGGCTTGCGGTTACGGCCCAATGCTCATGTGTAAATACCAATTTTACGAGCGCCTGAACAAAGAAAAAGTGAACGAAATGCTCGACGCCATGCGCGAGGCCTCCAAATCTTAATCCAATGGCAAGAAAACTACTTATAGAACACGCAGAAGTTCCCGGGATTGCCGCCTACGACGTCTATCGCAAACACGGTGGCTACGCTTCTGTAGAGAAGGCCCTCAAAACAATGAGCCCTGACGAAGTCGTTGAAGAAGTCAAGAAGTCTGGTCTGCGCGGTCGCGGAGGTGCTGGTTTCCCGACAGGGATGAAATGGTCTTTTTTGGCCAAGCCTGAAGGTGTTGAACGCCATTTAGTGTGCAACGCCGACGAATCAGAACCAGGTACGTTCAAAGACCGCTACCTCATGGAAAAGCTCCCGCATTTACTCATTGAAGGCATGATCACCTCTAGCTATGCATTGGGTGCGCGCCGCTCCTACATCTATATTCGCGGCGAGTTCATGTATGTTTTGCGCATATTAGAAAAAGCCATCGCCGAAGCGTATGCCAATGGCATGCTCGGTAAAAACATCCTCGGTTCGGGCTATGACCTCGACCTCGTCGTTACACCCGGAGGAGGCGCTTATATTTGCGGGGAAGAAACCGCCTTGCTCGAATCTTTAGAAGGTAAACGTGGAAATCCGCGCATGAAACCACCTTTCCCTGCCGTCAAAGGCTTGTGGGGGAACCCAACGGTGGTCAATAATGTTGAATCCATTGCTGCAGTTGTACCTATTGTCAATGAAGGCGGCGAAGCTTATGCCAAAATTGGTATTGAGCGCTCTACCGGAACCAAGCTCATTTCTGCAAGCGGCAACCTCGTACGCCCCGGTGTATATGAAATTGAACTCGGCCTATCCGTAGAAGAATTCATCTACGGCGACAACTACTGCCGCGGCATAGCCAACGGCAAAAAATTGAAGGCCTGTATCCCAGGAGGATCTTCTGTTCCGATTTTACCGCACTACCTCGTGACCAAAACAGCAGCTGGTACAGATCGCCTCATGACCTACGAAAGTTTGGCGGACGGCGGTTTTGCAACAGGTTCTATGCTCGGATCAGGTGGTTTTATTGTCTTTGACGAAGACCAATGCATTGTGCGCAATACCTGGAATTTTGCACGATTCTACGCGCATGAATCTTGCGGTCAGTGTTCACCATGTAGAGAAGGAACAGGCTGGATGGAAAAAGTACTCTATCGCCTCGAACATGGCCAAGGTACCCTAGAAGATATCAGCCTTCTTGAAGAAATCAACAAAAAAATCGAAGGCAATACCATTTGCCCTCTCGGCGATGCAGCAGCATGGCCAGTTGCCGCAGCAATTCGTCACTTCAGAGATGAATTCGAATGGCACGTCAAGTCTCCACAAGAGGCCCAAACAAGAAATTATGGTTTAATCCAAGCACCGCTTGAAGCTTAGTCCTATGATAAAAGTAACAATAGACGACGTCGAAATTGAAGTAGCACCAGGAACTACCATCCTCAACGCGGCAAGACAAGCTGGCGGAGACCTCGTTCCTCCTGCCATGTGCTATTATAGCAAATTACCAGGTACTGGTGGTAAATGCCGCACTTGTTTGGTAGAAGTTGCTGCAGGGTCAAGCGCAGATCCGCGCCCAATGCCCAAACTTGTAGCCTCTTGTTCTACACAAGTGATGGACGGCATGATCGTCAAAAACAAAACATCTGAACGTGTTCAAACGAACCGCGGAGGCGTTGTCGAATTCTTATTGGTGAACCACCCCCTAGACTGCCCTATCTGCGACCAAGCTGGTGAATGCCACTTACAAGACCTCGGCTACGAGCACGGTTCTGCAAAAACCCGCTACCGCGAAGAACGCCGCACCTTCAGTCCAATCGACATCGGCAACAAAATCAAATTGCACATGAATCGCTGCATTTTGTGCTATCGCTGCGTTGCTGTGGCTAATCAGCTCACAGACACGCGCGTACATGGCGTATTGCACCGTGGCGAACACGCCGAAATATCTACCTACATCGAAAATGCCATCGATAACGATTTCTCTGGCAACATGATCGACGTTTGCCCAGTAGGTGCACTTACAGACAAAACCTTCCGTTTCAAATCTCGCGTTTGGTTCTTGAAACCTTATGAAGCAGAATGTGCATGCGGCAAGTGTTCTGGCAAGGCTGTTGTCTGGATGTTCGGAAACGAAATTTTCAGGGTAACGGCACGAAAAGACAAATATGGCGAAGTAGAAACCATCGAAGACAAAACCGCCTGGATTTGCAATGACTGTCGCTTTGACAAAAAAGACCCCGCCAAATGGAACATCATTGGCCCGCGCAAAATTGACCGACATTCCGTGATTTCACAAGGAAAATACGCAACTAAAAACGACAACAACCCCAAACTCCTTCACTAATGGATACAGCGTTGCTCATAGAAAAATCAATCCTTGTCTTGCTGCTCTTTCTGGTTTCGCTCGGAGCTGCAGCCTACATGACCTATTTTGAAAGAAAACTGGCCGCCTGGATCCAAGACCGCGTTGGACCAGACCGCGCAGGGCCTTTCGGCATCTTGCAACCTATTGCCGATGGAGTCAAAATGTTCTTAAAAGAAGATTTCATACCCGCAAAAGCCGACAAATGGCTCTTTATAATCGGTCCAGGTTTAGCCATGTTTACGGCGCTCATTACAAGTGCAGTTGTTCCGTGGGGGCCTAAACTACACTTGTTTGGTCGCGATATTGCCTTACAAGTTGCAGACATCAACATCGGAATCCTTTACGTTTTTGGTGTTATTTCGATTGGTGTATACGGCATCATGATTGGTGGCTGGGCCTCCAACAACAAATACTCGCTTTACGGTGCAATTCGCGCAAGCTCTCAAATGATCTCTTATGAGTTAGCCATGGGTGTTTCGGCAATTACCATCGTACTGCTTTCTGGCTCTTTGAGTCTTAACGCTATTGTAGAAGGTCAAAAAGAAGTCTGGAATGTGGTTTACCAACCAGTGGCTTTCCTTATTTTCTTTATTTGTGCTTTGGCCGAGCTCAATCGTGCACCCTTTGATCTCCCAGAATGTGAATCTGAACTTGTAGGTGGTTACCACACCGAATACAGCTCTATGAAATTGGGCTTGTATCTCTTTGCAGAATATACCTCTATGTTCGTTTCTTCTGCCATTATGGCCATCCTTTTCTTTGGCGGCTATAATTTCCCAGGCATGAGTCATTTTAGTGGCAATACGCTTGCGCTGCTGAGCATCGGCGCCTTCGCTACTAAAATCTTTATTTTCATTTTCGTCATCATGTGGATCCGCTGGACAATCCCGCGCTTTCGCTTTGACCAACTGATGCACTTGGGCTGGAAATCATTGCTCCCACTCTCCCTTATCAATTTATTGGTAACTGGTTTGGTCATCGCCTTCAAAAATGGCTGGTTCTAATTAAGTAAATACAATGGAAAGCTTAACCAATCGCAAAAAAGTCGTTTCAGACAAGCCCATGACGCTCTGGGAGAAAATCTACCTCCCTGCCATCATCAGCGGCATGATCACAACGCTGCGCCATATGTTTCGCAAGCGTAAAACCATCAAATATCCTGAAGAAATTCGCGAATTCGCGCCTGTATATCGCGGCCAACATGTCTTGAAACGAGACGAACAAGGCCGTGAAAACTGCACGGCTTGCGGGCTCTGTGCTGTAGCTTGCCCTGCTGAAGCCATCACCATGACTGCAGCAGAACGCGAGCGCGGTGAAGAAAAACTGTATCGCGAAGAAAAGTACGCAGCTACCTATGAAATCAATATGTTGCGCTGTATTTTCTGTGGTCTTTGTGAAGAAGCCTGCCCGAAAGAAGCCATCTTCTTAACAGACCGCCTAGTGCCCACTTACTTTGAGCGCGACAACTTTATTTATGGCAAAGACAAACTTGTCGAATCCTTAGATGAGCGCATCGATATTACCAAAAGACAACACACCGGTAAACGTACCCAGATATGAGTTTACAAATCATTTCCATCATCCTAGGGAGTCTCACCTTAGCCGCGGCTTTAATGGTCGTGCTTAGTAAGCACCCCGTAAGAAGCGTCATCTACTTAGTCGTGACTTTCTTTTTCATTACATCCATGTACATCATGATGAACGCACAGTTTTTAGCGATTGTCAATATGATTGTTTACGCCGGCGCCATAATGGTCTTGTTCTTATTTGTTTTGATGCTACTCAATCTCAACAAAGAGGTAGAGCCCATGACCAAAAGAGGTGCACAACTTGCGGCATTTATTGCCGGGGGTTCGCTGTTTTTAGTGCTCGTTACTGCGCTTAAAGACACACTCATTCTCGGTCAATCTTATCGTGCCAACGACAGCCAAATTGGCTTGGTTAAAGAACTTGGTAATCTACTATTCTCAAAGTATATTGTTGCTTTTGAACTTACTTCTATTTTATTTATCGCAGCTATGGTAGGTGCCATCTTACTTGCAAAGCGCGAAAAACAAATCATTGAATAATATGCAAGCTGCCTCTAGTATCGGGACTTCCCTCGATTTTTATCTATTCGTCTCTTTTGCACTTTTTACCATTGGTGCAATAGGCGCAATGACGCGCAAGAACATGATTGTGCTGCTCATGTGCATCGAACTGATGCTCAATGCTGTGAACCTCATGCTCGTGACTTTCTCGACCTATTACAACAACGGCGACGCACAAATTTTCGTGTTCTTCACGATGGTTGTAGCCGCAGCCGAGGCAACAGTCGGGCTTTCGATCATCATCATGGCCTATCGCAACCTCAAGTCTATCGATATTGACATGTACAACCAACTTAAAAATTAACAATGGCTAAAGACCTGACGCTTCTGATCATTCTTGCACTGCCACTCATAGGCTTTGCTATCAACGGGATTTTTGGCAAAAAACTACCCAAAACAGTTGTTGGTGGCTTAGCTACAGCAATGGTTTTCGCGGCTTTTTTACTTGCCACCACACTTTTTGCAGGCTTACACGGTACGCAAATCGTCAAACTCTTCAATATCATCGATTTTGAGCAATTGCACATCAATGCTTCTTTTCAGATCGATGCGTTGTCTGTTTGGATGACACTCATCATTACTGGAATCGGCTCCCTGATTCACCTCTTCTCCATGGGCTACATGAGCCACGATGAAGGTTATCACAAGTTCTTCACCTACCTCAATTTGTTCATCTTTTCGATGTTGCTGTTGGTGTTGGGCTCCAATTATTTTGTTTTGTTCTTTGGTTGGGAAGGTGTCGGTATGTGCTCTTACCTATTGATCAGCTTCCATTACAACGACGCGCAAAAAGGTTTAGCAAACAGCCTTGCTGGACGCAAAGCATTTATCATGAACCGCATTGGTGATGTCGGTTTGCTATTGGCTTTGTTCATGATCCTTGGTCAATTCCATACTTTAGAATTTTTGAAAATTGGAAAAGCCGTAAGCCAAGATGCAGCGCTACAGGGCGGAGCCATGTTCTTTATCACTTTTTGCCTTTTCGTGGCAGCAACCGGAAAGAGTGCCCAGATTCCGCTCTTCACTTGGTTGCCAGACGCTATGGCCGGGCCAACGCCAGTTTCTGCACTCATTCACGCCGCCACAATGGTAACCGCGGGAATTTACCTCACCGTACGCTCCAATTTCTTGTTTGAACTTGCGCCAGCTACCAAAGATATCATTTTATACATCGGCCTTGCAACCACCTTACTTGCTGCTTTTATGGCCATGCGTCAGAACGACATCAAAAAAGTTTTGGCCTACTCTACCGTATCTCAATTAGGTCTTATGTTCGTGGCCCTCGGTTTTGGTGCTTATACTGTTGCACTTTTCCACGTGACCACACACGCTTTCTTTAAAGCATTGTTATTCTTGGGTTCTGGCTCTGTCATTCACGGCATGCACGAAGAACAAGATATCCGTAAAATGGGCGGCCTAGCAAAGCTCATGCCCGTTACCCATCTTACCTTCTTGATCGGTACCATGGCCATTGCAGGTATTCCATTTTTGTCCGGATTTTTCTCCAAAGATGAAATCATGGCACAGGCACTGCACCACAATACTGTTGTTTATGCCATCTTGGTTCTTGCCGTAACCATGACAGCTATTTACATGTTCCGTCTCTACTTCCTTACCTTCCAAGGTCAGTTCCGTGGTGGTGAAGCACTCAAGAGCAAGGTTCATGAGAGTGGTCTTTCCATGACACTTCCGCTCATCGTACTTGCTGTGCTGTCTATTTTTGGAGGTTTATTGAATTTACCAGGCTTATTCTTTAAAAATGCAGCACATTGGTTTGACCATTACCTTAGCCATAGCACTTTTGGTTTATCGGAAGTACACAACGCCCACCTAGACTTCAATACCTCTATGGGGCTCATGGTTTTTGCAAGTGCAATTGCAATTGGGGTCTTCATTTGGGCCTACATGAACTACGCCAAAAAAGGTGCGCTTGCCAAAGAAGACGACGCACTTTCTGGCTGGGAAAACCTTTCTGCCCAAAAATTATACATTGACGAAATTTACCATGTGGTGTTTGTCAAGCCACTTTTGGCCCTATCGGATTTTGTGGGTAAGGTTCTAGATATTCAAATTTTGCGCAACGGTGTTTACGCAATTGCAGACGGAATCCTCAACACCGCAAACCTTACGCGCAAATGGCAATCAGGTTTCTTGAGTAGCTACCTCTTTTGGATGGTCTTCGGACTCATCACTTTCGTTGCTTATTACATCTTAAAACTTTCAGTTTGGCACTAATTCTTTTACCTCTTGTTTTTAGTCTTGTTGCTTGGTTGGTACCAAGTGCACAAACACGTCTCTTCGGGCTTATCTCGACCGGAATAACCCTTGCCTGGAGTATAGTAGCAGTTTGCTGTTTCAAAGCTGCCGACCATATGCTAGTTGATTTTGGAATTCGTTTCGTTCGTTTTTCAATCGACAGCCTTGGTTTCACCATGATTTTGCTCACCAACGCCGTCCTATTCTTAGTTTTCTTAAGTAATTTTAAAAGTAGCATTACACAAGAAAAACGATTCACCGCATTGGCATTGCTCATGCAATTCGGTCTTATCGGCGTGTTTACTACCAATACCATTCTCGGATTTTACATATTCTGGGAACTCACGCTTTTACCAATCTTTTTGATTCTTTACTGGTTTGGTTCTTTTGAAAAACCGCGTGCCCTACTCCAATTTTTCTTATACACTTTGCTTGGTTCACTCGCTATGTTGTTAGCAGTAATTGGCCTTATGCACGCCAGCAACCAACAAACCTACGAAGGCCTATTAGCTGCCGATCTAAATGCACTTGGCAATACAAGTACCATTCTCATGGGTGGTTTCTTATTTGCTTTTGCCGTAAAGATTCCTTTGTTTCCTTTCCACACTTGGCAAGCAGAAACCTACACAAAAGCCCCAATTGCTGGTACCATGCTTTTATCAGCGATCATGCTCAAAATGGCGTTATTTGGTCTCATGAAATGGGTACTTCCTATTTTTGACGGCGTGGCCACCGATTTCTGGCGCTGGCCAATCATCACGCTGGGGTTAATTGGTGTTGTATACGGCGCTGTAATTGCGATCAAACAACGCGATATCAAAACACTTTTCGCCTATGCATCCTTAAGTCACTTAGGCCTTATTGCTGCTGCTTTAATGCTCAATGATTTCGATACCAATCAGATTGCTGTTCTTCAAATTGTCAATCACAGTATTGTATCAATTGGTTTGTTTTTAGCTGCTGGCATCATTGAACAGCGTCTCAATACACGCAACCTCGATGAACTCGGCGGCATTGCTAAAGTAGCACCACGTTTTGCATTTTGGTTTGCTGTATTAACGTTTGTATCGCTTTCTGTTCCTTTCACGGCAGGTTTCATAGGCGAATTCTTCCTGATCAAAGCATTGTTCAGTGCAAATGCCATTACTGGCTTCATAGCGAGCACTACACTGGTGTTGGGCGCTGTTTACATGTTGCGTGCCTATCAGGCACCTATGTTCGGGCCTACAAAAATCACTGAATTTGCCGATCTTCATTGGTCAGAACTCGCTGTTTTTGCCATACTCAGTATAGCGGCTATTTACTTTGGTCTCGCACCTCAATGTCTTACAGACTTTGTAGCTCACAGTCTTACTCAACCTACACATTAATTCACACCATGGATAGTATCGTCATTCTTTTTATCAGTGGCCTTTTAGGGCTTTTCGCAGGTATGCGTCAAAAACCTGTGCTTTCGCTCCTTCTTGCTGGCCTTGGCCTTGTAGGAGCGGGCCTTGCTGCATACTTCAGAGGTCATTACATTTCTCCCTTTGCTTCGTATGCTGCATTTGTACCCACCCAAGCTAATGTCATTATTTTGCTTTGTGCAGTAACCTTGCTTGCACTTCTTGGCGGATACAAGCGTTACAAGCAAGACGAAGAGCACACCGGCGATTACCTCGGACTCATTCTTTTTTCATTGTGTGGTGCCATTTTAATGGCCCAACCTAGCGACCTCATGCTTTTCTTTATTGGTCTGGAGATACTTTCCATTCCAATTTATGTACTCGTTGGCATTGATAAGGGCAGTAGTACATCCGCAGAAGCCGCCGTTAAATACTTCTTTACGGGTTCATTTGCTTCCGCAATTCTCTTATTCGGTATTGCCTTACTTTATGGTGCTACAGGGAGCTTTCAATTGATTGAAATTCAGTCTAACCTTGCCATCGGTATTTGGCAAAGCCCAATGGCCATGATTGGCAGTCTCTTTATTTTGGCCGGTTTCATCTTCAAAATTGGAGCAGTTCCTTTTCACTTCTGGGGCCCAGATGTCTATGCTGGTGCGTCGAATGCAGTACTGATGTACATGTCTACGGTTGTGAAAATCGCGGGTATCTACGGCCTTATCAACGTATTTGGCCAAGTATTTAGAGATTCCTATTTCTTCTGGATTGACCTTATTAGTCTACTCATCGTGGTTTCTATGTTCTACGGCTACATTACAGCATGGAAACAAACCAATTTCAGAAGACTCATCGCCTATTCTTCTATTGCCAATGCGGGCCTCATGCTTTTTGCATTAGCCGACATTCACAATAGCAATATTTTCTTATTTGTAGGTGCCTACGCCTTAGCAACTATTGCACTCGTGGTCGTCAACCTAGCTATCAACGACGACACCGATAGTTTGGAAAACTGGGAAGGTATCGCCTGGAAAAACCCAATCATCGGCATCGCTCTTGTTTTGGCCTTATTTTCTTTGGCAGGCATTCCTCCTTTTGCAGGTTTCTTCGGTAAGTTCTCGCTTTTGTGGTCAGCTTTGCCACATGTACCCTACACCGCTATTTTGGCTTTGATTGCCTCGGTAATTGGTGCTTTTGTGTACCTCCGCCTACTGATTCTAGCGCTCAAGAAACCGAAAGTACAGGTGCGTGTCCAACTCTCATTTGAACAATTAGTTGCACTCTTACTCACTTCTATCGCATCAATCGGCGTTATTTATTTTATTTAAGGAAATAAATTCCAACTAATTGCCGTACCTTTTCGTCTATTAACGGCATGGTTACGGACGCTGAATTATACAACGATCTCATTGCTGCGTGCATTCGACAAGACGCACGGGCTCAAAAGGAGTTGTATCACCTTTTTGCTCCTGCCATGTTCAAGGTTTGTCTGCGCTATGCTTCCGATTACAGCAACGCCCAAGATATTTTTCAAGATGCGTTTGTAAAGGTTTTTCAAAATCTTCACAAAATCAAACAGGCCAGTCACCTGCCAGGCTGGGTTAAACGCGTTTTCGTTTATACAGCAATCGATACCTTGCGCGCTCAAAACAAATACAGACAACACATTGATATCGATACAGCCGTCCAAGTTGAATCTAATGGTTACGGTATAGAAGCGCAGCTTGCTGCCGAAGACATCATGTCTTTTGTTCAGAAATTACCGCAACGCGCGCGCTTGGTTTTTAATTTATACGTGATGGAAGGTTTTGCACACAAAGAAATAGCAGAAATGCTTTCTATCACAGAAGGCACCTCCAAATCACAACTTTTTGAAGCGAAAAAAGCACTTCAAAAAAGCTTGAATCAACAAGATAAAATGATGGGCTAAATGAACCAACTAGACGACTTCGAAAAACACCTCCGCGACCAGCTCAAAGGGCACGTCGAGCCAGAGCCACTCATGTGGCGCAGGCTTACCGATGCACTCGGGCGTGTTCAGCCGTGGTATGCCCGAAGCGCCTTCAAATACGCCCTTACTGCTATTGGTGCTATGGTATTTGGCGCGATATCAACCTATCTCTACATGGATCAGCAACAAATAAAGCATAATGATCCAAGTATGGCGCAAACGGCGACAAAGAAAATGAATCTTTCAGCAAAGGAAGGATCAGCCCTTATTGTACAAGCACCACAAACTGAGCGTATCAGCGCCTCTAGTCTGACCCAAATAGCTCAAGAAAGCCAACTTTATGACCAAAATGCTAGCGCGCAGATACTCGACACAAATACGCCTTTGCATTCAAATGATGTTGCAGCTATTTCTTTAGAGCAAGCATTGCCAAATTTAGCAATTCGCAAACTCAAGACTACAAATCCGACGCTTCAACATGCTAGTCTGGTAAGCCCTGCCCTACACCGACTTGCGCTAAGTGTTTCTACTGGTCATTTGCAAACGAATCTTCCTACTTTTGACTATCAGCTGGGGCCAAACGGTACGCACCAAGCCAGCCAGATCCAAAAAACAAGTCCGTTGCTCCAACTGCAAATCTTACTCTTTAGAAATTGGTCTTTCAATGCGGGCATTCAGCAGATCAACACCAATTTAGAAGAGCACTTCTACCAAACTGACGTCTATAGTTTCGACGAAAAAGAACATTTCTTATTCCCTTATTTGTATGGTTTCCGTCAAATGAGCGACGAAGAATTACACGAAGGGCCTTGGCCCCTTGGCCCGAACCCTCCAGGTGGCCCAGAAAATGTACACGTCAAAGCGAACTACACAAGTCAAATTCAACAGCAACAGCTAATCGTTCCACTTACATTCAGCTACCACAAACAATTCGGCTCATTTGAAGCACAACTCCATGCCGGACTCGCATTGTACTTCAATTACCAAACCCTACAAACCCTGCGAATCCCCGGTTATCTGCCCAGCAGTATCTACCTGAACCAACAAAACGATCGCGTTCAAACATTTGCCCAAAGTCAATTGCGCTTGAGTTATTTGGCGAATCCGCACCTTTCTATTTTCGTTGAACCCCAATTTAGAAGTAGCTTTCAGCGGCAAAACGAGATCCACTCGACACCCTACCGAACGAACTCCAGAGCGCTTAATGCCGGCATCTGCTGGAAATTTTAGTATCTTTGATACTCTTTTTAGTTCTTAAATGACCAATTGTGTATTTATAACCGGAGCAAACGGTATGCTCGGTGCAAGCGTAACACGTGAAGCACTCTCTCAAGGTTATCAAGTTAAAGCTCAAATCCTTCCAGGTAGCAGTACCAAAGTACTCGACGGCCTGAATATTAAAATCGTTGAGGGCAATATCCTAGACACTGAATTCTTAGATCGTGAAATGGCTAGTTGCCAGTTCGTCATCAATATAGCAGCACTCACAACTATATGGCCGCGCCGCTTAGAAAGCTTGTTCGCTGTAAACTTCAAAGGCGTTCAAAATATCGCAGCCATGGCCCAAAAATATGGCCACCGAAGAATGGTTCAAATAGGCACTGCAAACTCTTTCAATCACGGCAGTAAAGCCCAACCCGGCGACGAAAATCAACCCTACACCGGAGACCAATTCAAAATGGACTACATGGACAGCAAATACGAAGCGCAATGCCATTTGCTGAAGTTACATCAAGAAGCCAATTTCCCGATTGTAATCGTCAATCCTACCTTCATGATTGGCCCCTTTGATTCAGGACCAACCTCTGGCCGCATGCTCCTAGAGCTCTACAAAAATAAACTTCCAGGTTACGCAAGCGGCGGCAAGAACTTTGTCTATTCCAAAGATGTGGCTGTAGCCACCGTCAATGCCCTAAAAATGGGTCGAGAAGGCCAATGTTATATTGTTGGCAACGAAAACCTTTACTTCGGAGAAATGTTCAAAAGAGCAGCAAAGGTCTTCGGACAACCTTTCAAAGTCAAACAATTCCCTGGTTTTGCCATCAATTTGGTGGGTGCCATCAATTCTATCATTGCGCGCCTTCGGGGCAAAGCACCTCAACTGAGCTACTCTATGGCCAAAATGGCGAGCGTCAAACAATTTTATTCGCCAAACAAAGCCCGCACTGAACTACTTTTGCCCAGCACACCCATAGAAGTTGCAATTGCAGACTGCATCTCTTGGTACAAAGAAAATGGCTACTTGCCACAATAATTCAATGATTCATTACTTACCTATTCCTTTTGATGAGGCGCCTACTTTAAAAGGCGGCATCGCTCCTATTTACCTTGCTCTACTTGGATTTGTACTCTTTTGGTTCATATCCAAATCAGAAGATATCAAAGCACACTATTTCAAAAATTACGATTCAGATACCGCATGGCTGAAGTTTATTTATATGACCAAATGGGTAGGCTTTTTAAGCATGGGCATTCTACCCTTGCTCGTTTTAGCGTTCGTCCAACCGAATAGAGACTTCGCGTATTACGGCCTTAACTTTCGCACAGACACACTGCTTTTCAATCTATTGGTAACGCTAGGTTTGTCGGCAATCCTGATTCCTTTGGCTGCATTTTCTGCTAAAAAGCCCAAAAATCTTGTCAATTACCCACAAATTAGAGCCAAAACCTGGAATACCAAAACCTTTCGGCTGAATCTTTTTGGTTGGGCTATTTATTTATTCGGCTACGAACTTTTATTCAGAGGCATCTTGTTATTCCCATTGGTTGAAGCCTATGGCGTTTGGTTGGCTATTGCGGTCAATGTAGCGCTTTATTCCGCTACACACATTCCAAAAGGACTCGATGAAACAATAGGTGCAGCTCCTCTTGGTTTTCTCTTATGTATACTTACATTGATGGCCGGCAATATCTGGATTGCCTTTCTAGTGCACGTCGCAATGGCCTGGACAAACAGCCTCACTGCCCTCAAACATCATCCTGAAATCCACTACAGCAAATGGCAAAAAAACGCTTCTTAAATCAAGTGGCAATTGTCACGGGCTCTAGCCGAGGTATTGGCAGTGCCATTGCAGCTGCCCTTGGGAAAGAAGGTGCTTTAATTGTCTTGAACGGCCGCGATGAAAAGCGCTTAATCGAGACCCAAGATTTACTAACGCAACAGGGTGTTAGTGTCACTTACTACAAGGGTGATGTCGCAGAACCTGAACACGCAAAAGGACTGATCAATTGCGCGATTCGCTCCTTCGGTAAAATAGATATTTTAATCAATAACGTCGGGATTTCAAGCCGTGGTTATCTAGCAGAGCTTCAACCCAGTGTTGTTGAGGAAGTGTTCCGAAGCAATGTTTTTGGCACTGTTTTTCCTACACAAGTTGCCTTAAGCGAACTTCGAAAAACAAAAGGCAGCGTTGTATTTATTTCGAGTTTGGCTGCCATTCATGGTCTGCCAGGGCTCTCGCCCTACAGCGCCTCCAAAATGGCCCTCACTTCCTTTGTAGAGTCTTTGCGCATAGAAGAACACGCGCACCAAGTGCACGTTGGGCTTCTGCAGGTCGCTATGACAGAAATTGTGCACAACAAAGAAGTTGTAGCTGCTGACGGCAGCAAGCAAGTACTCGAGGCGCGTCAAAAAGGAAAGGTACTTAGTATGCAAGAAGTTGCACAAGATTGCTTGCGTTTAATTGCAAAAAGAAAATACAAAAACACCCAAACACTTTTGGGCAAAATGAACCGCATGCTCAATAGCATATCACCACTACTTGTGGAGCATATTTTGCGCAAGAACCTCCACAAATTTGAAAGCAACAGCAAATGATTGGTCAAGACTTTCCTAAACTTGAATGGGACTTTATGGGGCTGCAGCTACTAGAGCCCAATGCCATGATTGGCGATGTCATTTTATTTTCTAGCTCTTTATATCTTGCCAAACAGGTGCTAAAGATGAATGCCGCACATGCTTTTTATAAATATTGGAACCGTTTCTATTTATGGTTTGGAATCAGTTTTTTACTTGGCGGATTCGGACATCTCCTTTACAATTACCTCGGGCTTTGGGGTAAATACCCCTCCTGGATTTTAGGCATGATTGCTACTTTCTTCCTTACCAAAGCCATGATCAGTATTTGGCCTAAAGCAAACCAGCAGCGTTTTTTCACGATTGCAGCACTCACTTTACTAGGCCTTGGTATCACGACAGAATTACTTGTATTTATGTCGATTGATCTCTCAGTCGATCAGAGCAAAGGGTTGTTTGTACCCACTCTGGTAAGCGGTATTGGCATGATCTTCTCACTTGTGGTCCTCGGACTCACCTACCAAAAAAAATATCATGTGCGCTTTCAGTTATTTTGGCTGGCTGCACTTGTTTTATTGCCAAATGCTTTTATTCAGAGCCAAAAAATCAATATCCATCAATGGTTTGACCGCAATGATTTTTCTCACGTCTTGCTGCTACTGAGCCTTGTGCTTTATTATACCGGTATTAAAACAACTTCCAAAGCAGCTGTTTTTCAGGCATAAAAAAGGCGGACACTGCCCGCCTTCTGAATATACTTCTCGTGTAATTAGAAACCGTAAGCTACACCAACAGTGGTGTTCAGGTATTTAGTGAGGTTTCCGTCTACTTGAAACATTTTAGGCATGTATGTAGCATCTACTAAAATGCGCACATGTTCAGATACTTTGAAGCTAGGCGTTAGACCCGCCATAATAGCTACCATGTCGTCGCCACGCAAAAGGTATGTGTCATTGAAAAGGAAATTGCCGTTGTTGATCAAAGATGCGCCACCATGCAATTCTAAACCGAATTTAGCATCTTTATTAGCCAACTTCACAACATTTAAATTCAATTGAAGACCTAAACGGTTCAGGTTGTTGTCGCCAACTAAATCTAGACCTCCGTCTAGTTTAAGACCAAAACTTGGTACAAAATTATAGGTAAATGCTGCATTGAGGGAAAGGCCATTACCGGCTTCGCTCATAAGATGAGCACCCGCGTTGAATTGAATTCCCATTTTACTTGTTTGGGCAAAGCCGAGCGATGAAGCAAAGATAGAAATGATGAGTAGAGACTTTTTCATATTGTTTGTTTGTATACGAAGTTATTAAATATATTTCAGTTGTGGTTCATTTTCTATAAATAGACCAGGTGAATATGGCAGAAGATAGAACTACTCCTTGATTATACGAACGACCTGAATGTTCCCATTGGCCTTATAAACAAACTGATAAGTGCCGGCAGCCAAATCGGAGAGGTCCATACTAGAACAATTTGTTGTTTGTCGAATTCGTCGCCCTTGATTGTCTAGGACTTCTAAATTGGAAAGCATTTGAGAGAACTGCAACAGCCCTTGTGTTGGGTTCGGATAGGCCAAAAACAGGTCTTGCGTCGTTGATTCAAGATCAAGTACATCCATAAAAATGCTGTCTTGTATGGTACAACCATTGGCATCAGTCACCAAAACAGTGTACCAACCTTCGATGAGATACACCGCCAAGCTTTCCGTTTGGAAATTAGGATCAGACCAAGCATAAGAATAAGGCGGCGTGCCACCAGAAACCGTTGCGAGTGCCATGCCATCAAACGAAGTGGCGGAAGTGGCATAGGTGATGGTGATGGCTAGGCTGAGTGCTGTTGGTTCTGTTAGCTGGATGCTTTGATCGGGAGCACTGCATCCGTTGGCGTCGGTAACAGACAAAATATAGCTACCCGGCGCAAGCTGATCAAAAACACCACTGCTACTTACACTTGAGTTTAACTCAAATGTATAAGTACCGTTGCCACCAGTTGCAGTTGCGGCTACCTGCGCGTCAATTGCTCCAAAACAAGAGGCATTTTGGGCAACAAATGAACTGCTAACAGGCACCGGTTCTTGAATTTCAAAAGTTAGGGTGTCTATGCAGGGGCGCGCATCGGAAACAACAACATGATATATTCCAGGCGCAAGATTGTTATTCAATTCTTGATTTGCTCCATTGCTCCAGTCGTAAATAACCGGCGCAGTAGCTGTACTGACATTTAGGGAAATTGAACCATCGGCAGCTCCATTACAACTTACCATTTGAACATTGCTACTTGCCACTACTAAAGGCGAATTGGGTACTAAAACGGAATCGACAACGATACAGCCGTTTGTATGGGTAATTGTAACGGTAGCCCAACCTTCTGACACCGATAAATTAGTTTTACCTGTAACGCCATTTTCCCAGAGAAACTGACAGGTGCTGAACATACAAGGGCAACCCGAACTATTTACAATTGCCTGGCCATTGCTACCACCTGGGCAAGTCGGGGCAACTATGCCTCCAAAAGTGATCACAAAAGGATCAACGAGTGTTGCCGTGTAAATTTCATAGCATCCGGTCTGGTCGGTGACTTGCACCGTATAAGTGCCTGCAGGAACGTTATTGAGTTGTGAAGCAGTACTTCCATTCGACCAAACAAAAGTGTAAGGAGCCGTACCGAGATTAACCGTAGGAATGATTGCTCCGGACGCACTACCATTACACCATGGCTGAACCAGTGCAACATTTGAAATAATACTCCCAGGACCACAGTTCACGGTCTGATTGTTATAAACCCCATTACTTAATGTGCCTAAATAAGAGCCCCAAGCCAAACCGGCATTCGGGAAACTGGAAGTCAACTCCGTTCTATTGAGGTACACCCCCTTCCAGCCCATCGGGTTGAGACTGTCTTTTTTTACAGCATAAACGAGATCTAACAGGGCGTCATTATCTAGATTTGTAAAAAGTGGTGTGGATCCGATATTGACCCCATTCTGATAAGGGGTCAAAGGAATAATGGTATTATTCACAAAATTAAAGACCTCTAAACGGTGCTTCCAAGATCCGCTTAACATGTAATTCACGGATGCGATTGCTTCATCTCTTCCATCGTTATTTAAATCGATGGCGTTTCCCGAAGCAAACTGTAGCTGACCAATACTGTCTTTGAATACTTGTTGGCCCGTAGCACCATCTAGCAACACTTGGTAATAATCAGTGTAAGAAGAGCTCGTGCCTTTTGCCAAGGATAGAAAGACGTCTGGCACAGCATTACCCGTAAAATTGCCAATTACGGGCTCGGCACTCGACTCCGTATTCGGTAACTGGTAAGACCACATTTGACTCCAGTCAGCCCCTTTGATTTTAGTGACTTTACCACCATAAGCTTGCACGATGATATCGTAGGTATTGCCCGGATTTTTAATAAGCGAAGCCGGAGCGACGTACCCTAGATTTGGATCTGTCAGCAGTGGAATAGATGCAGCAAGTGAATTGTTGAGTAACTGAGACAAAGGACAAGCCCAAAAGCCACCACCCAAAGTTTCACCCCCGGTTCCGTACAAAACCCATTGCGTACCATTTCCTTGAATATCGGCAACTAAGGCCGAACAATATGTTTCGGCGCTGTCTGGCACTACCGCTTTTGCCAAAAGTTGACCATTCAAACTATTCACCACCATTAGATGCCCAGGAGGCCTCGTGGTGTCCCAAACTGGAGCAGCGTGGTCACCGCCATTTGCTACTAAAATATCTTGAAAGCCATCGCCGCTTACATCGGCAATAAATTGTGGATTATAAAAATTATAAAGACCGCTGTCGGCCGGGTTGGTATTGTAGGGGAAGTAATCCCAGAGTAAATTACCATTGGCGCCGTTAATTGCCAATAATTGAGCCTGACGCCCCACCATAAATACATCTTTAATGCCATCGTTAGTGATATCCATAAAGATAGCCGAGCCAAATACTTCATTGCGAGACGCGCGTTTCCAAAGTAAATTCCCATTCAAACCATTGTATGCCATGATACCGTTATTGCTAGCCACGCCGTCAGTACCACCGCCATAAACGATATCCTTGATGCCGTCATTATTGAGGTCACAAGCCCGCGGCGACGAAAGCGTTGGGATCGAATCGGTAAAAGACTGCCAGTTTTGCCCAATAACTAGCGTTGATGCAAAAAAGGCAAATAGAAGTAGTATCGATTTAAACATGGTTTTCAATTTGAACAAGGTAAATTTAGGCAATTATCACTTGAAACTACTATTTTTGCAGCCTCACCTCGGTGAAATTGGCTCCGTGGCGCAACTGTATAGCGCACTGGATTTCGGCTCCAGCGGTTGGGGGTTAGAATCCCTCCGGGGTCACAAGCAAAAAAAATCCCACTGTACAGTGGGATTTTTTTTTAGAATGGTTATTGCTTTTAAATCTTAATGATAATAAATTCTGTTCTTCGATTTAATTGATGTTGTTCTTCTGAACAATCTGATTTAACGGTCCCTTCACATCCACAATCATTGAGTAATCTAGATTCACCGTATCCTTTTCCAGAAATACGAGAAGGATTACTAATGCGTTGTTTGATGTATGCAGCGGAAGCTTTGGCTCGATTACTAGAAAGGGTTTGATTGAACTTAACACTACTCCTACAGTCGGTATGGGAACCTAGTTCTATAACCATAGTTGGATATTCGTTCATAACTTTGACGATTTTATCCAATTCAATAGCAGCATCTTTACGGATATTGAATTTACCTAAATCAAAATAAATCGGTTTGATTCCAAGCATTTTTGCAAGGTCTCCGCCTACTGTCAATGGACTCATATTGAGATCAAGCTTTTCATGCAATTGAATGATACCATCACGATCTATTTTCTCACTGTAAGTAACTTCTTTTGATAGGAAACCATTCGCAGAAAGGATGATTTGAAGGTCCAATTGGTCACCGATTTTAGCTGCTGGTAATTTTTTCAATACATCTCCAAGATTTGAAGTACGTTGATTTATTAATTCTTTTCCTGTCTTCTTATCGATAATAATAACTAATGCATCTTGAATGGGCTCCTTCGTACTCTGATTTAAAACGAGCAGTCGAATTCCATGGTCAGGTTTATTAACTAGTTCAATATTCTTTTGAACACTCGCTTGATCCAAAGGCATTTCCAAACTTACCTGTGTTGCTTCATATTTATTGGCACTAACCGCAAAATTGTATTTTACACCGGGTTGTAGAAGGGCAGAAAAGTCTCCGTTCACATCAGACTGAACGGATGCTACAACTTTTCCAGATGGATCAGTAATGATCACTGTTGCATTGGCAATAATCTTCTTAGTTGATTGATCAATTGTTTTACCATTAAAGGTGATTTCAAACACTATATCGCGAATTTGACGCATGCGATAAATATCGTCAGAACCTTTTCTGTTTGAAGAAAAATATCCAAATGGTTCAATTGTCGAAAAACTAATCGCAAAATCGTCAGCAGTACCATTGATTGGAGCGCCAAGATTTTTGGCTACATGAGCCGCATTCGTTTTTGTTACAAAGATGTCTAAACCACCAAACCCTGGTCGACCATTAGAGGCAAAGTACAACAATTGGTTTGAACCAATCCAAGGAAACAACTCTTGTCCAGAGGTATTGACATTTGGGCCAAGGTTTTGAAGTGTACCAAACTTACCATCTGACAAGACATCACAAACGTAAATATCGGCTCCACCCATTCCTCCGGGCCTATCGGAGCTAAAATACAATTGTTTCCCGTCTTTGCTTAAACATGGATGACCACAAGCAAAATCTTTTGAATTATGGCTGAATTCACGGATGTTTTTCCATTTTCCATCTACAACATCAGCTATGAAGATTCCTAAGTGCTGAATGCCGTCTTTTCCCATTTTTTTATCCTTTGCACGATGGTTACTTGTGAAGTAAACGGTTTTACCATCAGCACTGAAGCACAGTGGCCCTTCGTGACGTTTAGAATTCATTGGTCTGCAAACACGTTTCACACGTTTTAACTCCCCATTATCACCTACGCTGGTTTTAGCGTAATTTAAAAAGTACTCATTGTTTCCACCCCATTTTTGATTGGTAAACATGGGTTTATATCGACTACTTACTATCAAAGCGTGGGTGTTTCCTGGCATTGGATATACGCCAAAATCGGCACGATCAGAATTAATTGTTGTCTCAAATACCTCAAAATATGCAGGATTTTGAAGGAGTTTAGTCAAGTAATTTGCATCTTGCTTGATTAAAATAGAGCGCGAATCAGAAGGATTGGCATTGGCAAATTTCATCAAGTATTGGATTGCTTCAGCTGTTTTATTTCTTTTAAGCAAGGTATAACCAAACCAATAGGAAATATCATTCGAAGAGTTAGAAGCAACAATTCCTCGATACATTGATTCTGCCTTATCAAGTTCTTCATTAACCAAGTAGCAATATGCTAATTTGGCTTTCATTTCAGGTGAATCAAACTCTGAACCTAAGACTTTTTCAAATTCGGGAATAGCAGCAGCATAGCTGAGATTTTGAAAGTAATTATTAGCTCTTTTTAAGTTCCCATTTTGAGAAAACACATTAAAAGCACTAAGAATAAGGGCAATTGATAATAACTTTTTCATATTGATTAGAAGTATCTTGGTGATTTAATTCCGGAAACTTTACGTCCAAAATCATAGCTTAACATGAGTTCAAAGGTTCCGTTGTTGTACTTGCGCAGTTCGGTTAAACCAAATTCTGTTGCTGCTCCAATACGCAAGCTAGGCATTGCTTGAAATTGACAGTAAAAACCGGTTGCTGCGCCTAGGCGGTAATTGGCTCCAATGAACCAAGTTTCTCGGTAGATACCGGCTAGTGATCCGTCAATACTCATTGGTGCACCTTCTGTGAATTTAACTTGTACCACTGGTCGAAGTTTCCAAGCGTCATTTAACGCTGTGACGAATCCAGCATTAGCAAAGTAGTGGCGTTTTTCTAAGTTCAAGGAAAGTCCATCGTAACTTCTTTGGAATAATTTTGGGGAGCTTGCACCAATAAACCAATTTTTGGAACGATAGTAAATTCCAAATCCAATATTTGGATTGAGCTCATTTCGGATGTCGGTATTTAAAGAAGGATCATTTCCAGAAGTTGTATTTAATTCAGAAGTATTCAAGGAAATCATATTCAATCCTGCTTTCAAACCAAAAGATAAACGACTGTTTTTGTTGAATCGCAAAGAATAAGAAAAGTCTCCGTAAATCATGCTCTGGTTTAAAGGACCAATTCGATCATTGACAACCGAGAGTCCAACTCCAACCGATTCATAGGATAATGGTGTATTGATGGCAAATGTCGAAGTTCGCGGGCTACCATCAAAACCTACCCATTGATCACGGTGAAGTAAAGTGGCGTTCAAACCTCCAGTACTTCCCGCATAAGCTGGATTGACAAATAATTGATTATCTACAAACTGAGCAAAGTGAGCTTCTTGTTGAGCATTTAAAACCGAAACGCATGTAATTAGCGTAAAAAATATTATAACTCGTTTCATATCGATTATCTTTTTAAATAAATAAATCCTTTGACAACTCCTAACTTTTCAGTTTTGGTGTCAAAAATGTAATAGTAGGTTCCTGAAGGCAATTCCTCTCCAGCAACATTTAAGCTGGACTGACTTGTACCCTTCCAAGAGTTGTCATACGGACTCATTCTGAATACCTCGGATCCCCAACGGTTGAAAATGATGATTTCATTTTCAGGCAAGAAATCAGCACCCTCAATGACAAATGTATCATTGTTACCATCTCCATTCGGAGAGAAAGCATCTGGAACATTGATGACTAAATTACATGGGGAAGCTGCTACAGTTGGGCTACATGGATCGTTTGGATCGCTTCCATTGGACGTTTCATCTCCGTTTGTGAGTCCATCTCCATCACAATCGAGGCTGTTCCAAGTAGCGTTCGGTGTCGTGGTTTGACTTGCAAATACAAAGGAACATGGATCATTCGGGTTGGTACCATCTAAGACCTCTGTGTTATCCGTAACACCATCTCCGTCAGAATCAGCATTCGTTGGGTCAGTACCAGCGGTTGCTTCTTCTCCGTTTGTGAGTCCATCTCCATCACAATCGAGGCTGTTCCAGGCAGCGTTCGGTGTCGTGGTTTGACTTGCAAATACAAAGGAACATGGATCATTCGGGTTGGTGCCATCTAAGACCTCTGTGTTATCCGTAACACCATCTCCGTCAGAATCAGCATTCAAAGGATTGGTGCCGGCAGCAAGTTCTTGTGCGTTTGTCAGACCATCGTTGTCACAATCTTGGTTATTCCAGGCAGCACTCACCGCCACAGTTTGATTTGC
>JACCDV010491248.1_pt1 | contig 73087 bp, 84 predicted proteins | sample 7446131 | NCBI WGS metagenome assembly JACCDV01 (sample SAMN15323448, study PRJNA562643) | freshwater metagenome | isolation source: river surface water | place: USA:Blue River Watershed | collected 2017-08-17
CCACCATACATCAAAGCCCGGACTCGCTCCGGGCTTTTTCGTTTCCGACCGCAACCCCAGTGTTCGCGCGGATTCTGGGTTTGGCCTCAGGAGCGCCACCCTGCGAGGTCAACGATTTTCGCCCCCGCCGACGCCTCTCGGTTCTCCATTTTCTCTATTGGTCACGCGAGCGTTCTCGAGGCGACTTCCTTTGATATCAATGCATTAAAAACGGTCTGTTGTGGTTGGCAACCGCTATCAGGCGGCGACCGAACAAAAATTTTGTTTGCGCATTGAGGCACGGCAGTTGGCAGTCAGGAGCTGTCTGCCGCGTTGACGGGATGAGTACCCGTTCAAGGCTGGTAGCAGCCCTTGGATGAGCTGCCGGTTATTCTCAGCTCTCGGCCAGAAGCAGCCGTCAGCAAATGACCGCTGTTAGATATCATGGTCTTATGCAACGGTGGGGTAAAGCACTAACGCTGCCCAGATTCTGGCGGACACGGAGGTCTCATGATTAAAGTGGGGCGAAACGAATCCTGCCCATGCGGCAGCGGCAAGAAGTACAAAAAGTGCCATGGCGACTTGGCACGTTTAGACCGTGTTTACTCGTCAATTGCTGCAGCGCCAGTTATGCTCGCGCGCCATAAGGCAGCGGAACAACAACGCATCGAACAACAGGGTCTCGGAAAGCCCATCATTGCAGCGCGGATGGACAACGGACATCAGTTTGTTGCGGTCAGAAATAGACTCCTCTACTCGAAGAAATGGAAAACTTTCCATGACTTTTTGGGTGATTACCTAAAGGGTACTCTCGGTACCGAATGGGGCAACGCCGAGTTACGTAAACCGTTCGATCAACGGCACCCCATCCTAGTTTGGTATCACAAGCTCTGCGAGCAGCAGCGCCTGACTATCAAGGAGCCTGGAAAGGTGTCAACCGCCCGCATGACTGGGGCGGTCGCGGCCTACATGCATCTGGCATATGACCTCTACGCTCTCGACCACAACGCTGAGCTACAGGCAAAGTTGGTTGCGCGTCTTCGTAGTAGGGACAATTTCTACGGTGCACGCTATGAGGTTCAAGTCGCCGCAATGCTGGCGCGCGCTGGTTTCACAATTGCATTCGAGAACGAAGATGATCGAAGCACTTCACATTGTGAGTTTGTGATAACGCACCCCCGCACAGGGAAACAATTTTCTGTCGAAGCCAAGCGCGCTGAAAGCGGACGCGTCATTCGGCAACTGGTGCGAGCGCTTGGAAAGACGGCAAACCACACCCGTATCGTGTTTATCGATCTGAATACGCCAGACCCGACTACCGGCGACGAGACACCAGCATACGTTCAGCGCGCGTTTGATCAACTTCGGAGATTCGAGACGCGAAACCCTCAGGCCCAGCGGATGCCACCCGCCTACGTATTCCTCACTAACGCACCTTGGGAGCATCACCTCGACGGGATTGAGTGGCGGCAGCTCGCGCTAGGCGAGGGATTCCAACTCGATGAATTCAAGCTCGACCATCAATTCCCATCCTTGCGCGCGGCGATCAACGGTCGACAAGCCCATATTGAAATGCACGAGCTGCTCAAGTCGATCCGTATGCATTCGACCATCCCAGCGACATTTGATGGTGAGAACCCCGAATTGGCCTTCGTTGAATCCGAACAAAACCGGCTGACTATCGGCAATACATACATGGTCCCAGACGCCGAAGGCAGCCAAGTTGAGGGTGTACTCTCATCGGCAGTGGTGATGGAGCTGGACAAGGTCGCCGTCTGCGCAGTAAAGACGAAGGATGGCCGTGGAATCATCGCTCGCGTCCCGTTGTCAGATTCCGAGCTCGCAGCGTGGAGGAGACACCCCGACACCTTTTTCGGGGAGATCTCGCGCAACAGCAAGTGCGAGACGGTGCTCGACCTGTACGACTTCTTCATGGGTACCTACACTAAGACACCTAAGGTGAAGCTTCTTGAGTTCCTTGCAGGAGCCCCAGATTTTGATCAACTGGCTGTGCTAGATCAGATCGAACTGGCTAGTGTGTATTGCGAGCGTCTCGCGGCGGATGCCTTCTCGCGCGTCAAGTCAAGTCCGAATCCACCACTGCAAACCATGTGGCGCCGATAACGCAATACCGCGTCAGATATAAGCCGGCAGTGAGTGTCGCTCCGAGGCGCGGGCGCGCACCTAAGTGTAGAGTCCGCTTTCTGATCTAGATACAGATGCGGTAGGACTGCAGTTGGTCGGAAGCAGGTAGTCAGATGAACTCGCCCAAGGTCTGCACCCGCTGTAAACCGGGTCTACAGGTTGAACAGGCTGCAGTCGGCACCAGTCGAAAGTACCATTCAACCTGGGAAACCGTCGGGGAGTATCTGTTTCTGGGCCGCCCAACTGTTAGGCCAGGGACGGCGTATTATTGTCTCCAGCACTGCCTCGGGAGACTCGACCAGCCAATCCATCACCTTTGGGGCCAGGAGCGTCAGTCGCATGATCCTCCTTACTTGGGTGACGTCCATGCCTTCTGCCTCAGCAATCTCGCTCACTGCTCCCGCCCGCTGCTCGTCCAGTAGGCGTTGCCAGTGATGAGCAAGACCGAGTGCCCGCATCAGTGCAGAATCCCTTTCTGTCGACCGAGCTTCTCGTTCGTGCTTGACCTCAGACAAAAAATTCTGAGGTGAATCCAGCGGTGTGATTACCTGCTTTTTTACTGTTCGTTTCACCAGCTTCCATGGCATAAAAGTTTCCAGTCGAATACCCCCAGTCGGCATGGGAAAAGTATTGGTCGTGGGATCGCCAATTTGCTTGCACAAAGTCTTCTTTGGCATCGAGATCTCCTACCTGAAGCGTTCAAGCAATTGGCGTTGCTCAGACCAGAGAGCGGGGATATCGTTGCGCATTAGCCATAACAAGGTCAGTTGCCGTGGCTGGTTCCCGGCCAAGAATAGCTCGATGATGTCCGGCGCAAGGCGTCCCAGACGAAGCAATCTACCCACTGTGGTCGACTTTAATTCTTCAACCCGGGCGATGTCGATGACATTTTTAAATGTGCCGCTATCCAATAGTGTGTGCCAATGCACAGCTCTCGCGACTGCCTCAACGATGCGGACGTCGGGGAACGATTCCTTACCATCGATGAGCAGCTTTCCCTTTTTGCGCTTGAAATTCAGAGGCACAAACACGTCTGACGAATTCATCACGCTTCCACCTCCAGCAGTTCGGCACCAATCCTTGACGTCGCAAACTCGCCGATCAAGGCGTCCCAGCCCAATTCTCGCCACCGAACTTTGATGCCCTGTACTTCTCCGACATGAACAAGATCGACGCGCTCGATCATCAGATTGGCGATGCGGTGACGCTCGATAGGAAACAATTGGTCCCAGATATCGTTGAATCGTTTCATTGCCAAAACGATGGTTGCTTCATCGACCAGAGCACCGTTGCGCTGAAAGTGGCCGACCACCGAAGCAATTGATTCGGGGCTCGTCAGCACCGTACGAATCTGGGCGACGACAGCCGTCTCTATCTCCGGTGCGGGCAGGCGTTCGTACATCTTGCCCGATGCACCGAAGCGGCTCTCGGACTTGGACACGTAGTAGTGATACAGATGTCCTTTCTTGTTCGTGTAAGTTGGGTACATCCGTTCGCCAGTTGGCGTATATAGCAGGCCGCGCAACAATGAGTCGGTTCGCGTCCTTGCTTTCGTTTCTGCTGCGCGCGTGTGCGCGTCTGTCGCCAGGACTGCCGCCACCTTTTCCCAGATCTCGTTTGCAATAATGGCCTGGTGTGCCCCGGGATACCAAGTTCCCTTGTGCGAAATTTCGCCGCGATAAATGCGATTGCGTAACAGCTTATGAAGATATTTCTTGTCCATGCGTGACCCTGCATGAGCTTGTCCGTCTCTGGTTGTCCATGATTTGGTCGTGATCCCTTCTGCTGTCATGGCAGCGGCAATCTGCGTCGTGGAGCCGATGGTCAGCATGTCTGCGTAAATTCGGCGCACAACGGCTGCTTCAGTCTCGTTGATAACGAGCTGCCGGTTGACGACGTCGTAGCCTAGCGGCGGTACCCCACCCATCCACAAGCCCTTGCGTTTGGACGCGGCGATCTTGTCGCGGATTCGTTCGCCGGTGACCTCACGTTCGAACTGCGCAAAGGACAGCAAGACGTTGAGCATTAGCCGGCCCATTGAGGTGGCCGAGTTGATCTGCTGCGTGACAGCACTGAAGCTGACATTACGTCGATCAAACAATTCCACCATTTTTGCGAAATCGGCAAGGCTGCGCGTCAGTCGATCAATTTTGTAGACGATAACAATATCTACCTTGCCGGCATCGATGTCCGCCATCAGGCGTTTGAGTGCGGGACGTTCAGTGTTCCCGCCTGAGTAGCCAGGATCATCGTAGTCATCTGCCACTGGAATCCAGCCCTCGGCGCGCTGGCTGGTAATGAAGGCATGCCCGGCCTCTCGCTGTGCATCGATGGAATTGAATTCCTGTCCAAGCCGCTCGTCCGAAGAAACTCGGCAGTAGACTGCACAGCGCTTGCGTGCCTTGATGCCGGCAATTTGTGAGGTGTCTTTCATCGCACATCACCTTTGCCGGTCAAGCCAAAGAACATGGGGCCAGACCAGTGGGTGCCGGTGATGTGGCGCGCCACGGCTGTCAGACTCTTGAACGTGTTTCCTTCATATTCGAATCGGCCGTCCGCATTGACCGTGACCCGATGATCACGTTCTCCCCATTCCCGTAGGAGGACTGTCCCCGGCGCGAAATCAAACCCCTTTGACTTGGCGCGTAGCTTGATCTTCGAGTACTTCTCGCCGATAGCTTCCAGTCGCTTTCTGGTTTCGGGTGCCAGGCCGCCAAAGGCCTCCTCCTGCAGTTTGTAGGCGAGACGAGATTCGACGTGCGTGCGATTTGGGTAATCTGGGCGCCGTGGAAAGTAGCGATCCCACATTACCCAAAGTTCGGACATGGGTAGACAGCCTAAATTGACGATCTGCGCGGCGATGGATGTTTGTTGGTCGGTCATGACAACTCCTATTGATAAGGGGTTGTATGAACGCGCTGGTCGGGCACAAAGCCAAGGTTAACCGCGCTCTCTACTGGCTTATTTGCCACATACCTGCGGGTGATCGCTATGGCCAAAATAGTAATAATTTCGGCGGCGCGTTCGTCGGCTGTCATTTCGTCGGGATCCGGTAAGTTCGGTGTTGTCATTGGTCTTTGATCGGGAATCAAACTGGGTGCATGAATTTTCGGAATTCACGTTCATTTGCACCAGAAGGTAGTTGGCGAGAGCTGATGACGACTGAGGAAGGCTGCGGAAAAGGCGCGGATTTTTTTCGATCAGTCTGCCGATGTTGATGGTTTGAGAGCTGTTTGCGCGGAGAACGAACGTTCTCTATAATCAAATTCATCATGAAAATCCTCCGCGATCGGGAACACTTTGCGACCCTGCAGCGCTACTACGCACAGCACCGAGTGCTGCCGTCCTACGCCAGGCTGATGGAAATCCTGGGCTACGCGTCCAAGTCGGCCGTCAAGAAGGTGCTCGAACGTATGGAGGCCGCCGGCATCTTGAAGCGCACGCCCGACGGAGATTGGGCGCCCACTGAGCGGTTTTTTGAACGAGTGGTGGCCAACGAGCCAGTGCCGGCAGGCATACCCGTGACTACTTTGGACGATGGCGTTGAGCAGATGACTATCGACCGCTACCTGATTCAAGAGCCGGGACAGACGGTGCTAATCCGCGTCAAGGGCGATTCCATGATCAACGCAGGCATTCACAGCGGTGACATTGCTGTGGTGGAGCGCCGTCAGGATGCACAAGTGGGGGAACAGGTGGTCGCCGTGGTGGACGACCAATTCACCCTCAAGACTCTCGGCCGCGACAGTGAAGGCTATTTCCTGCTGCCGGCCAACCCGGAGTACCCCTTAATGCGTCCCAACGGCAAGCTGGAAATCTTCGGTGTGGTGGTGGGCCTGGTGCGCAGATACACGTAACAAAGACCAAAAACATCCCCGGAGACAACAATGAAAATTTTCAACCCTCGCCATTTCTTGCGACACATCGCGTCGACCGTCCTGCAGGACTTTGTGCAAGCCCACCCCTTGGGTGCGCACCTGTCAGTTGACTGGAGGTCGCCGGAAGCTAAGCTGGGCAATGCGCTCATCGACGCCGTCGAAGAGCTGCAGGCCCAAATGCTTGAAAACATCGCCTTGACGACTGCCGAAAAAGTCGCGATCGAGGAAGACTTGTTCAGGTGGAACGAAGACCTGCGTCGCGCTCACATCACCGGCACAGAGACCGGGGCCCGAGAATTTTCGCTGGCGCTGACGCATGACGCCGCCGCGCAGGAACATCTTCAGGGCATGGATCCGCGCGAGCAGGCGCTGTGGATGCTCGCCCACCACGAACAGATTTTTCGGGACATCGAATTGCGGCTGGCGTTTCGGGCCAAGACCCATGGCCGGACATGGAAGCCCAGCCAGATCCTTCCCAACCTTGTGCCACACCTGGATCAAGAGTCCCTTGAGGCCTTCAAGCGGGACGTGGCTGCGCTTTACCAAAAATCGGGTGGCGGCATCGGGTCACACATCGAGGTCAGTCGTTACGGCACTGATGGCAGCATCCAGTTCACGCTGTACGTCGAGGGGCCGATCACGGCCATTGCCCAGTTCCGTAAACACGATTTCAAGCGCATCGCCACCCGCATCGCCCTGGAAAACGCGCTGGTCTACCACCCCAAATCGGGCGTGGTGGAAACTGTGGTTAAGGGGGGTGCCAAAAACCACGCCGCCGTCCTCACCCTGTTTGCCAAGCACCTGGCCAAGACCGAATTGAAACCCGAGGCGATCACGCCCAGTCGGTTCAAGCTCAGCGTGTTGAACGACGGTCTGCTGGCGCCGAAGGAAGACTGGTCAACGCAAGGCATCCAGAAGGTTCGGCTGCGCCGTGCGAAATTCACGCCTGCCGACCAACGCAGCAGTGCCATCCAGATCGAAGCCAGTCCCGAGGTTAATCGTGAGGATGCCATTTGTGTGGCCCGCGACAAACTGAAAGTGGCACATTCCTTCGACAGCGAATTCGAAATGGACCGTGCCACGCTCATGGTCTACACCCGTGACCAGGTAAGTAGCCGAGAGGGTCACTTCAGCTTCGACGTCTACGCCAGCGGTTCGACCACCATCAAAAACCTGTCGCATCGCAATCAGCAACTGGCGCAGTGCGTGATGCGCAGCCTGGGCATCGTCGAATCGCCTGGTGCAGCGGCATGAGCCATACGCAGATCGAGGCCACGGCCCTGTTGTGCCGGATGCTGGAGAGTACTGCCAAGGAAATCTCAGGGCCGCTGTTGTCTGATCCGGGCAATCAGGACGCTCTGGCGCAACTGCGGCGTGAACACCTGGTCGGTTTTGGTGAGCCGCTCAACTGGTTGCAGTGCCCGGAATGCCGCGATGACATGGCACGCGTGGTGCGTGAACTGCCCGGTGACAAGGTGCTGCTACTGTGCGGCGGTGACTGTGAAGATTTCGAGGCGCCCTGCAGCGTGCGCCAAACCACGGTGGTCAACACCGAACGTGTGGTCGGCTATTTGGCCACGGGTCTGGATCTGAATCGGCATCAGGTCGAATGCCTCGTGCCTGATCTGGCCTGGCGCATGGGCCTGGTCGAGGAGCGGCGCGGAAAGCCAGTCACCTGGTATTTCGCGCGCCACCTCAACCGTGACACCACGGCTCAAAAGCTGCTGATCCATTTGAGCGGTCACCGCGCAGATCGCAGTGCGCGCATTTTGACCAGCAGCCCAGTGCCACTTCCCGTCAGTTCCCCGCTCGCGCAGTACGAGGTGGTGCATCTGGCCGATCTGATGCGCGTGTCGCAAAACCGCTTTGAGTTCTTTGTCAACCGTGTCATGGAACCAGCCGCCGTGTATCAAGTACATGATTCGGCGACGGATCGGGGCACGACGCTGCGGTATGTCCGCTCCGAGCGCAATGCCTACATCGACGGCGTGGCCTATCCGCTGGAAGCCATGCAGGTCAACATTCTGCTGGCGCTGATGGACGACTTCGACCACCGGATGGAGGGCAGCGCACTGCGCGATGCCTGTGGCTCGTCAGCCAGGAATTTCCGGCCGGTCAAGCAATTCGACCGCAACAAAATCGTCTACGAATCTTTCATTCGGTACGTCCCGGGTGACAAGGAATACGAATTGGTGATTCCTGCGAACGACCTTGCGTGGATCTCCAAGCGGGCTTGGCTGACGACTTGATTCAGGCGCGTTGGTTGACCAGTTTTTCGATGGCTGCACACGCCTCTATCAAGACATCGAAGTCTGGGGCATCGATTGGCAAAAGCCCGTCCTCCAGCATGGCACTGTAGTCATTAGCCAGAGCCTTGCGGGACGCGCCTTCTGGGATCAGCTGCAACGCGCCTGAGGTCGCTTTGAAGTAGTCGACTTTGTTGCCGGCGGCGTCCTTCTCTGCGAAGAACATCGATTTGTGTTCGGCCACCTGATTGGCCAGCACACGGTCTTCGGCCGCCTGTGCCAGGATCGGGGACTTCGCAAATGACGCGATGTCGTACCAATGACGGGAATACCGTTCGCCGCGCAAACGACCTTGCGCGCAGTACACATGCGCAGCCGTTGCCTTCTCCCAGAAGGTTCGCTCGGCCTTCATCACCCTTGGTGCGGCGATAGGGAACACCACCCCGTTGATCACATCGGCCATGTCACAACTGATTGGCCGGGTTTGATTCGGTTCGCCTGTGGCTCGGGCACCAAATTCCAGCAGCACACTGGCAGCCGCGTAACCGGTGCCTGTCTTGAGAGCTGGATAGGTCAACAGCAATTTGTCTTGAGCTTCGCCGCCGATGACCAACTGCGCGTCGATTTCGGCCGTCTGCAGCGCATCGTGCAATATCGGAACAACGGTTTCAGTGATCCATTGTGGCAATCGCGCCCGAACGGCTGTGCTGATCTTTTTTTCTTGACTCGCCGTCAACGGGATAGGGTTGCCTTCGCGCAGCAGATCGGGGACCAGAGCGCGAATGTCATAAGTGAGATCGATATCCTCGGAAAACCGTTCAATCAGCTTGTAAGCCTTCGACAGCGATGTGCCACCCTTGAAGGTCAGAGCCTCGCCCAGCGTGGATTGATAGATGGCATCCAAGGTCCAAACAACCCAGATGTCTTTCTCCAGAAGGTGTGCCGGCCTGCCCAGTGCGCTGGCCGCGACCTCCAGTGCTTCACCTTGGTCGCTGCGGCCGAGTTTGAACCAAGACTCAGCCATGTTCCGTCACTTCGCTCACCGCTTGAGCCATCCATCCCGGCAAGGTTGCGCGTGCGGCTCGCATCGCTTGCCATTCCTCGGTCGAGAGTCGACTGGACAAGGATTTCAGCGCCGCGCCGGCGTGTTCAGGTCCCAGCCATGACAAAGCTCGAATGACCCGGCCAGCAGGGCGTTTACCCAATGCCAGCTGCCAGCGGTTGCCGTGCTTGAGTTCGATCTGCCGCTTGCCAAGGTGCAGCTTACGTGTCGGCCCGGAGGTCAGAAACACCTCGCGGGTGGGTACCTGAGTAGTCAAGCCAAGTGCGTTCGCCTCGGCTGCGCCGTGGCTAACAACCACCTCGCCGCTGGTCGATTCAATGGCTTCAATGATTGCCTCTGTCGAGGGGGGGCGCACGCCAAACCGTCCGCTGACTGGACGCGTGTAGGCGCCGCGTCCTACACGCAGGAGATGCCCCTCGCGGGCCAACCGGGAGAACGTCTGATCCACAGCCGCACGGCTGGCCAAGTGCAAGAACTCCTTGGGCGAGAGCAAGCCTCCCTCAGGCAGGGCCTCGGCGGCAGACAGGATGGACTCGTTCAAGGTGCTCATGGGATCACTCCAGATGTCAGAAGTGTATATCCATATCTGACAATCTGCAAGATCTGCCTCACCCCTCTGGGGATGGGGCGGATTCGCACGCTGCAGGTTTGTGGACTGTTTCTGTGGACTCTGCGGACGGGTTTGTGGAATCTCGATTGATGCAATGCCAGCACTGGTTAGCGCCGCTCCCAAGTGGCCTGAAACCAGGGCTCATCAACCATCAAGGAGATTCACGTGCAAGCGTCCGAAACCGTTACACACATCTCACAGAGTCAGCTGGCAGAGCGCTGGCAACTCAGTGAATCCACCATCGAGCGGTGGCGTGCCGAGGGCATTGGCCCCATCTTTCTGAAACTGCGCGGCCAGGTCCGCTATCGACTCGAAGACATCCGTGCATTCGAGGAAGACAGCATGCGTGCCAGCACCAGCAAGGCGGTGGCCGCATGAGCACGCTCACCACAACCACCTCCGAAAGCTCGGCACTCGAGGCCGCCTTCCAACGCAGCGGCATTTCACTGCCCGTGCCGTTCATGGACTTGTCGGCCACGGTCATTCGTGATCTGCCGTTGTCCCATGTCGCCGACCTCAAGCGTTTCGAGGCAGCGGCCAAATCCGAACTGGCCGCGCTGTCCAACATGATCCAGACGGGCCTGGACATGCGTTACGGCGAACAGGCCAAGGCCCAACTGTTTGCCGAAAACAAGGACACCGGCACCACGCATGTGTTCGACGGTGAGTTCGATGTGGCCATCGAGGTCAGCAAGGACGTGTCCTGGGATCAGAAAGCGCTGCAGACCATCTGGAGTCGCATGGTGGCCGCCGGCCAGGATCCGACCGAATTCATCACGGCCAAGTACAGCGTGAGCGAATCTCGCTTCAAGGCCTGGCCCGAGGTGTTTCGCCAGCCCTTCATGGCCGCGCGCACCGTCAAGCCAAAGGCTGCGAAATTCACGTTGCGCAAGCCGATGGCGGCAGAAGGAGCACAGTGATGTTGCCCATCATCTCTGCCGAAGAACGGCTCAAAGAACGCCACAGCGCCAAGGTTGGCCTGATCGGGTTCCCCGGCGTGGGCAAAACCACCCAGCTGCGGACTTTGCCGCCAGCCTCTACCTTGTTCGTGGATCTGGAAGCTGGCGATTTGTCGGTCAAGGACTGGCCCGGTGACACGGTGCGCCCGCGCACCTGGCAGGAATTCCGCGATCTGGTGGTGTTTCTTGCTGGGCCCATGCCGACAGCGTCTGCCGATCAGGCTTTCAGCAAGGCGCACTTCGACCATGTCTGTGCGAGCTATGGTGATCCGGCGCAGCTGGCCAAGTACGACACCTACTTTGTCGACAGTCTGACCGTGCTTTCCCGGCTGTGCCTCGCCTGGTGCAAAACCCAGCCGCAGGCCTTCAGCGAGAAAACCGGCAAGCCCGACAACAGGGGGGCTTACGGCCTGCTGGGCCAGGAAATGATCACGGCGCTCACGCACCTGCAGCATGTGCGTGACAAGCACGTCATTTACGTCGCGATCCTGGAAGAGAAAACCGACGATTTCAACCGCCGCTACTACCAGCTGCAGCTCGAGGGCAGCAAGACCGCGCTGGAACTGCCGGGCGTGCTCGATGAGGTGGTGACGCTGGCCGTACTCAAGGCCGACGACGGCTCGACTTACCGGGGCTTTGTAACCGGTGCGGACAACAGCTTTGGCTTTCCCAGCAAAGACCGCAGCGGCCGGCTTGACCCCATCGAAGAACCCCATCTGGGCCGGCTCATCGCCAAGTGCCTGGGCCAGACCAACACCTCAGACAACACGAATTGAAAGGATGCCCCATGAATTCCTATGACCAAGCCACAGCCGCTGCCAGCTGGAGCGACTTCAACGACGCCGAAGCCCAGCAAAACGGCTTCGATCTGATCCCGCGCGGCATCGCTGTGCCCGTGCGCATGACCATCAAGCCCGGTGGCCATGACGATCACACCCAAGGGTGGACGGGCGGCTACGCGACCCAATCCTTTGACACTGGTGCGGTGTACCTCGCCTGCGAATTCGTCGTCACTGACGGCCCGTTTACCAAACGCAAGATGTGGTCCAACGTCGGGCTGTATTCCCCCAAGGGCCCCACCTGGGGTCAGATGGGGCGCAGCTTCATCCGGGCCGTGCTCAACAGTGCACGCAATGTGCAGCCCCAGGACAACTCGCCGCAGGCGGCCGCTGCCCGGCGCATCAACAGCTTTGCCGATTTGGACGGCATCGAATTCCTGGCACGCGTTGATGTGGAAAAAGACGGCAAGGGAGAGGACCGCAACGTGGTCAAGGTCGCCATTGAGCCCGACCACAAGGACTACGTTCCCCTGACCGGTATGCACGCCCCGGGTGGCGGCCACAGGGGCGGTGGTGGCCACTCTGGCGCACCGGTGCAACCCACGCCCGCCTACGCGCAACAGGCGCCCCAGGCGCAAACGTCGCGCCCTGTGGTGCCCACAGGCAAACCCGCCTGGGCTCAGTGAGGGAGGCGCCATGCATGCGAGGCAAATGCTGGGTGTGCTCGCGCCAGGCGCGCGGGCTGGGACACACCGACAACCGCCACCCGATTGGGGATGCCAAGCGCTATCCATTGGACTGGGTGTTTTGCAGCCGTCGCTGCCAGGACATCTTTCACCAGATGTACGGGCGCTGGGTCGATGCGCAGAAATTCGGGCAGGAGGTCGAAATGATTGATGCCACGAACATTGAACGCTCGGCCATGCGCTCGTGCCTGCGCGCCTTTGGCGAGGTGGCCGGTGACATCGGCTTCGACAAGCCTCTGGGTGCGTACTCCGAAAAGGAGGCCCTGCAGGTCATCGAATCCATCGTCACCCGGTACACCGAGTCCATGGTGGCCCACCACGCCGAGGCCAAGTACCCGCCAGTACGGGGCATGAAGCCCACGGTCGACGATCCCTTCGCCGATTTGGAAAGCGATCTGCCCTGGGAGACGAACTGATGCTGGACTTCAATGCATCAGCCAGCCTTTCAGGCCAGATCGAAGCCTTGGTCGACCAGGCGCTGGAGAAAGAGCGCGATGCCACGCCACCACGCCAATACCTGGGTGGCTCCCGTCTGGGGGTGTCGTGCGAGCGGCAACTGCAGTTCGAGTATGCGAAGGCGCCGGTCGACCCTGGCAAGGGCTTCGGCGGCCGGCTGCTTCGCATCTTCGAGCGTGGGCATCAGACCGAGACCATGGTCATCCGCTGGTTACGCATGGCCGGGTTCATCCTCAAAACGGAAGACGCCGATGGTCGCCAGTTCGGTTTCAGCGTTGCCCAAGGGCGCCTGCGCGGTCACGTCGATGGCGTGCTGGTGGGCGGCCCGGAAGGCTTTGCCTACCCAGCGCTCTGGGAAAACAAGTGCCTGGGGTCCAAGTCCTGGCGTGAGCTGCAGAAACACAAGCTGGCCGTGGCCAAGCCTGTCTATGCCGCCCAGATTGCGGTCTACCAGAGCTACCTGACCCTGCACGAGCACCCGGCGCTCTTCACGGCGGTCAACGCCGACACCATGGAAATCTACGCCGAGCTGGTCCCCTTCGATGCGGGGCTTGCCCAGCGCATGTCCGACCGGGCCGTCAAGGTCATCCAGGCCACCGAAGCAGGCGAGCTGCTGCCGCGCAGCTTCGCCGAATCCACCCACTTTGAATGCAAGTTCTGCGCATGGGCGCAGCGCTGCTGGAACCTGAATCGATGAACACAGAAGAAGAACGCCCCCACCCTTTGCCCATACCACCTGGTCTGGATTTCAATTACGACGCGCCGATTCAACAAACGGTACCAACCGCCCAACCATCTGACCGCGACGACGTCCGCGCAGCGCTTTTGGGGAGGCTCGAATCGGTCCTGCTCAGCTTGTTCCCCGCCGGCAAGGTCAAGCGCAGCAAATTCCTGATTGGTGACGTACTCGGCAGCCCGGGCGACAGCCTAGAGGTTGTGCTCTCGGGTGAGAAAGCTGGTCTGTGGACCGACCGTGCCGACGACTCCGGTGGCGACATCTTCGACCTGATCGGCGTCCACTTTGGCATCGATGTCCATGCTGACTTTGCGGCGGTGCTGTCGCGATGCGCTGATTTGGTCGATCGCAGCCCAGCAACACAGGCACGCCAAAGCAAGCAGGAGGCCCCTGTCGATGAATTGGGTCCGGCCACCGCCAAGTGGGACTACCTCGATGGCGAGGGCAAGCTGATCGCCGTCGTTTACCGCTATGACCCGCCCGGCGGTAAGAAGGAATTTCGCCCCTGGGATGCCAAGCGCCGCAAGATGGCGCCGCCCGAACCTCGGCCACTCTACAACCAGCCCGGTATGCGGGCGGTAGACACCGTGGTTCTGGTCGAGGGAGAGAAATCGGCGCAAGCCCTGGTCGAGTTGGGGCTGTGCGCCACCACCGCCATGCACGGCGCCAACGCACCCATCGAAAAGACCGACTGGTCACCTCTGGCCGGCAAGGTCGTGTTGATCTGGCCTGACAAGGACAAACCCGGCTGGGAATATGCCGACCGTGCATCCCAGGCCATCCTCATGGCAGGGGCTCGCACCTGCCACATCCTGTACCCGCCAGAAGACGCACCAGAAGGCTGGGACGCTGCCGATGCGCGTGTTGAAGGCTTTGACGTTGGCGGCTTCATCACCCATGGCCCGCGCATGCAAATGCACCTGGTCGACGACGACCCGGACACCCTCGCCAATGCAGCGGGGCCGGAAGAAGCGGTATGGGGGACGGAGGATGCGCTGGCGCTGTCCTTTACCCGCAGGTATCACAAGGACTGGCGCTATGTGGCCGGCTGGGGAAAGTGGCTGGTGTGGGATGGACAGCGTTGGCGTTCTGAAGACACGCTGGCCGCCACAGACCTCATCCGCCATGTCTGTCGGCACGCCTCGCTCAACACCCGCAACCCGCGCATTGCTTCCAAATTGGCCGCTTCCAGCACCGTGGGTGGTGTGGAGCGCCTGGCACGCGCCGACCGCCGTCATGCCGCCACCACGGAAGAGTGGGACGCCGATCCTTGGCTGCTCAACACCCCGGGTGGCGTGGTCGATCTGCGCAGTGGTCGTCTGCGTTCGCACGAGCGTGCCGACCGGATGACCAAGATCACCACGGCCACGCCGCGCAACCAATGTCCGCAGTGGCGATCGTTCTTGAACGACGTCACGGGTGGCGACCAGACCTTGCAGGACTACCTGCAGCGGATGGTGGGCTATGCCTTGACCGGCTCCACCCGCGAGCACGCGCTGTTCTTCTTCTACGGCACTGGTGCCAATGGCAAGTCGGTCTTCGTGAACACCCTGGCCGACATCCTGGGGGACTACGCGACCAACGCGCCCATGGACACCTTCATGGAGACACGTACCGACCGGCACCCAACCGACATGGCGGGTCTGCGCGGCGCGCGCTTCGTGGCGGCCATTGAGACCGAACAGGGCCGACGTTGGGCCGAGTCCAAGGTCAAGAGCCTGACCGGGGGCGACAAGATCGCCGCGCGTTTCATGCGCCAGGACTTCTTTGAGTTCTTCCCGCAGTTCAAGCTCTTTGTGGCGGGCAACCACAAGCCGGCCATCCGCAACATCGACGAGGCCATGAAGCGGCGACTGCACCTGATCCCGTTCACGATCACCGTGCCCCCCGAAAAACGTGACAAGCACCTGCAGCAAAAACTGCTGGCTGAGCGCGATGGGATCCTGGCGTGGGCACTCGAGGGTTGCCTGGCCTGGCAGCGGCTGGGCCGTCTCGATCCACCCCAGCAGGTTGTGGACGCCACGGACGAGTACTTCGAAGCAGAAGACGCTCTGGGACGCTGGCTTGACGAACGCTGCGTGCGAGTGGGCACCGCGAAGTCGCTGACCGCTGAGCTCTTCACGGATTGGAAGCAGTGGGCTGAGGCCGCAGGCGAATTCGTGGGCTCTCAAAAACGCTTCGCTGACTTGCTGCTCACCCGCGGGTTAGAGAAGTGGCGCAACGGCATGGGCCTGCGCGGCTTTCAGGGTATTGGCCTGAAGGCGCCACCCACTCCAGGCTACACCCCGTACGCGGACAACTGACCCCATGAAAACCGTGCATCTGACGGATCGGACAGACCTTGTCGAAACCCCTATATCCCGCGCGTCACGCGCACGTGTAGAGAGTTACATCAAAACCTGTCCGATCCGTCAGACCGAACAAAAACAAGGACTGACAACATGAACACAACGACCATCCTCGCCCTCGATCTGGGCACCACCACGGGCTGGGCACTGGCCTGCCGCGACGGCAGCATCAGCAGTGGTAGCCAATCCTTCAAACCCCAACGCTTCGAGGGCGGCGGCATGCGCTTCCTTCGGTTCAAGCGTTGGCTCACCGACATCAAGCAGTGCAATGACGGCATTGACCAGGTGGTATTCGAAGAAGTCCGCCGCCACGTCGGTGTGGATGCCGCGCATGCCTACGGCGGTTTCATGGGCCAGTTGACCGCCTGGTGTGAGCACCACCAAATTCCGTATCAGGGCATTCCGGTCGGCACGATCAAGAAGCACGCCACTGGAAAAGGCAACGCCAGTAAGGGTGAGATGGTGGCAGCCGTTCGTGCCTGTGGCCACGCCCCGGCCGACGACAACGAGGCCGACGCCATCGCCTTGTTGTACCTGGCCCGTGAAATGGCCACGGAGGGGGTGTGACATGAAAGTACCCCAATACCGCTACCGCTGCCCTCTGGGCAATTTGCAGCCCACCACGCCGGATCTGGACGCTGTCAAACGTGAGGGCTGGCGCACAGACCACATCCTGGTGGTCTCCGAGCACGATGAACGGCTCGACTGGGTGGAGAAACAGTTTGTGCGCAGGCTGGGCGAACGCCTCTATGGGGATGGAGGCAAGCGCCATGACTGAGCCCCGAATCGAATGGACTGTGGATGACGTGGTCGCTCGGTTTGCGGAAGCTGCCGAGACCGCACACAAGCTGCCCCGGGTCAGGCCTGGCGGCTATTTCAACCCATGGATGACGCTGGCCATGCAGGTGCCTAAGCGCTACCCCGATCCCGAGCGGCTGTATCGACCCATGCCGCCCAGCCCAAAAGCCGTGGAGAGAATGCTCGAGACCATGCGCTGGGTGCAGTGGCTGGAGGTTGAGCAGCGGCACCTGGTCTGGATGCGCTCGAACCGGTATCGGTGGGAGCAGATCGGTCGGCGCTTTGCATGTGCGGCCCGCACTGCGCAGCGGCGCTACGACGCAGCCATCCACCTCGTCACCCTTCATCTGAACAGGGGGCATTGATAGAAGTTGGGGCAAGTTAGGGAAACGTGATGGCAGGTGATGGCGGCTGAGGGTAAGTGACAAAACACCCCCTGTCGCGTTTTGCCCTATTCGGGGGTACATTTTTAGTTATGGTCAGGACAGCGGCGTGAGCAACGAGCAGATCGTTTGATCGCCGATGGTCATGGCAACAGATGCGGATCGCTGCATACAGCTGATGGTTGATGCGTAGAGGGCTATTGAGGAGCCCTGCGGAAATCTGATGGGTCCTTCCTGCCCATGAGGGTATGCGGGGGGCAACAGCGCGAGATTTCGATAGCGTCTGCCCTGAAAAACAGGTTACCACCCGGCCAGGTTACCGGCCCGTGGTTACCACCACCCCAGACAGTTACCACCCCCTGAATATTTCCAACCCGCCCGGTGGCAACGCTCGGCGGGTTTTTCAATTCCATGAAGCCCAACCTGCAGATTGAATATCGCGCGATCGACGCGCTGCTGCCTTACGCGCGCAATCCGCGCACGCATTCTCCGGCGCAGATTGCCAAGATCGCGGCCAGCATCGTGGAGTTTGGCTGGACGCAACCGATCCTGGTCGATGGCGACAACGGCATCATCGCCGGCCACGGTCGTCTGGCGGCTGCGCGCAAGCTGGAGTTGCCCGAGGTCCCGGTCATTGAACTGGGCCACCTCACCCCGGCACAAAAACGCGCCTACGTGATCGCTGATAACCGCCTGGCACTGGACGCGGGTTGGGACGACGAGTTGCTGGCGCTTGAACTGGCCGAGTTATCCGAGGCCGGATACGACCTGCTGCTCACCGGATTCGACGATGACGAGCTCGCCAGGATGCTGGCCGATTTGGGTGATGCTGAAGGCGGCGAGTCTGGAGATGAGTCGGATACCGATGAAGAAAACGACGTTCCCGAACCACCCAAGCAGCCCATCTCTCGCCCGGGCGATGTCTGGCAACTGGGCCCGCACCGCTTGATCTGCGGCGACGCGTCCGATCCATCGGTGATCGCCACCCTGATGCAGGGCGAGCAGGCCAGTTTGTGTTTCACCTCGCCGCCCTATGGCAACCAGCGCGACTACACCTCCGGCGGCATCGCCAACTGGGATGGCCTGATGCGCGGCGTATTCGCCCAAGTCCCCATGGCCGCCGATGGCCAGGTGCTGGCCAACCTCGGCCTAATCCACCGCGACAACGAGTTCATCCCGTATTGGGACGCATGGCTCGACTGGATGCGGACACAAGGCTGGCGGCGCTTTGCCTGGTACGTCTGGGACCAGGGGCCAGGGATGCCCGGCGACTGGCAGGGGCGCCTGGCGCCGAGCTTTGAATTCATCTTCCACTTCAACCGGCAAACGCGCAAACCCAACAAGACGGTGCCCTGCAAGTTTGCCGGTCAGGAAACGCACCTGCGCGCCGACGGATCCTCGACCGCGATGCGCGGCAAGGATGGACAAGTCAACGGCTGGACCGCTGCCGGTCAACCGACCCAGGACCACCGCATCCCCGACTCGGTCATCCGGGTCATGCGCCACAAGGGAAAGATCGGCAAGGACATCGATCACCCGGCCGTCTTTCCGGTGACGCTGCCGGTGCAGGTCATTGAGGCGTACACCGATGAAGGCGAGATCGTGTTTGAGCCCTTTGGCGGCAGCGGCACCACGCTGATGGCCGCCCAACGCACCGGTCGCATGGGCCGCGCGGTGGAGATCGCACCCGAGTACGTCGACGTGGCGCTGCTCCGTTTCCAACAGAACTTCCCTGGCGTGCCGGTCACCCTGGCCGCCACCGGAGAACCCTTTGAGGTTGTTGCTCAACAACGCAAAGCCGAGCATCGACAAGAGAGCTAACATGCAACTGTCTGAACATTTCGAACTGGCCGAGTTTCTGGTCTCAGAAACGGCGGCTCGCCGTGGCATTGCCAACGAGCCCACACCCGAGGTCATTGAAAACCTGCGTCGGCTTTGTCAGTCGGTACTGCAGCCGCTGCGCGTTCACCTCAAGCGCCCGGTGGTGATCACCTCCGGCTACCGCTCGCCAGCATTGAACCGCGCGATCGGCGGCAGCCCGACCAGCCACCACATGCAAGGGCGTGCGGCTGACCTCATCGTGCCAGGCATGTCGCCGTTGGCCGTGTGCCAGACCGCCCACCAGTTGAAGTTGCCCTGCGTGCAGATCATTCACGAGTTCGGACGTTGGACCCATCTGGCAGTGGCCATCTCGAATGAGCACACCCAGTTGCTCACGGCCAAGCTGGCGCAGGGCAAGACCATCTACGAAGCGGGGCTGGTCCATGTCTGAACCCTGGCTCTCTACCCACATCGAACGCTGGCCCACCGAGAAACTCGTGCTCTACGCTCGCAATGCCCGTACCCACTCCGAAGAGCAAGTAGCGCAGATTGCGGCATCCATCGTCGAGTTCGGTTTCACCAATCCGATACTGGCGGGATCCGATGGCGTGATCGTCGCCGGTCACGGACGGCTGGCCGCTGCGCAAAAGCTCGGTCTGGACACCGTGCCCGTGGTCGTGCTCGATCACCTGACGCCCACCCAGCGCCGAGCGCTCATCATTGCGGACAACCGCATTGCAGAAAACGCTGGCTGGGACGACGCCATGCTGCGCATCGAGCTGCAGTCGCTGCAAGAAGACGGCTTCAACCTGGACATCACCGGATTTGACGCCGATGCCTTGGCCGAGATCATGGCGGGCGAAGAGACCACGGTCGATGGCCAGACGGACGACGATGCGGTGCCAGAGGTACCGGTCACGCCGATCTCCCGACCGGGGGATGTCTGGGAGCTGGGCAATCACCGCCTGGTGTGTGGCGATGCCACCGACCCAAAGAGCTACGAGCTGCTGATGGCCGACGCCCAGGCCGACATGGTGTTCACCGATCCACCGTACAACGTGGACTACGCCAACAGCGCCAAGGACAAGATGCGTGGCAAGGACCGTCCGATCCTGAACGACAACCTGGGCGATGGTTTTTACGACTTCCTGCTGGCCGCATTGACGCCAATGCTGGAGCGCTGCGCCGGGGCGACTTACATCGCCATGTCGTCCAGTGAGCTGGACACCCTGCAACAGGCCTTCCGGGCTGCCGGTGGCAAGTGGTCCACCTTCATCATATGGGCCAAGAACACCTTTACACTCGGCCGCGCGGACTATCAGCGGCAGTACGAGCCCATCCTTTACGGCTGGCCCGAAGGCCAGAACCGCCACTGGTGCGGCGACCGCGACCAAGGCGATGTCTGGAACATCAAGAAGCCACAGAAAAACGACCTGCACCCGACCATGAAGCCGGTGGATTTGGTCGAGCGTGCGATCCGCAATTCCAGCCGACCGGGTGACATCGTGCTCGACCCGTTCGGCGGCTCTGGCACCACCCTCATCGCCGCTGAAAAAACCGGCCGCATCGGCTGGCTGATCGAGCTCGACCCCAAGTACGTGGACGTGATCGTGCGCCGTTGGCAGGACTGGAGCGGGCAAGAAGCCTACCGGGAACTTGACGCGGTCAAGTTCAACGACTTGGCGGCTTTGGCAGGTGTGGCTGTCACGACTGATGCAGCGGAGGCCGACGCATGAAGCAGTCGCGCCTGATGTCCATGGTGGAGTCGCTCGCCAATGTGCTGGTGGGTTATGTCGTGGCGGTTGCCACGCAGATGGCGGTGTTCCCGCTGTTCGGCCTGGCCGTGACCGTCACCGAAAACCTGCTGATCGGCTTGATCTTCACGGCCGTCGCGATCGTGCGCAGTTACGCGTTGCGCCGGGGCTTTGAAGCCCTGCGGGTACGTCAGTCGGCCAGTGCCTCTTCGACGATCTCGCAGTGAATCACAAAGCCCGTCAGGTAGGGCAGCCCCTTCGGAATCCCGTGCTGCTTGCTGGTCAGGCGGCCGATGGTCCAGCCCATCCAGCGTTGGGTGGCGGCGTGGATCGCATCAGGCAGGTCCGATCCGACGTGCAGGCCGTTGAGCACATCGTCGGCAAAGTGGCGGCCATGGCGGCTGTCCAGGAATGCGCGGACCGAGTCGAGAGGTTGGTTGGTGGCGTCCGAAATCGCCGTCATCGCGATCGGCCAGGCGGCTTCGGCGTGCTCGCCGAGGGTCCCAAATAGGCCCCACGACTCATTTTGCGTTGCGGGGATTTTTGCTTGCTGGGTGGTGGTCATCGTCGGCTCCGTGTCTATGTCTGTTTCTGTGTTGGTGATGTCTCCATTGACGCGCTGTAGGGCACAGAAGCCAAGGCTTTCCCGATCATTTATCGAGAGCGTGATCATTTCGCGACGCTGGCCAGTTCGGCCTGTGCGTTGGCGATCAGGTCCAGACGCAGGTTGGGCGTGATGTTGCAGGCCAGGGCGTTGAGCGCCCAGTTCATCACCTGCGATTTGTCGTGCGGCGTCTCGGCCGTGTCGAGTCGCTCGATGTAATGGTCCAACTCCCGCAGACTGCGCTCCAGGGTGGATCGGGCGGTGAGCAAGGCGTCTTTGGCCTTTTGCTCGGTCATCTGGCGCATCAGGGTGTCAAGGTCGAGGGTCATGGTGGGGCTTCCGTTCAATCGTTTGGCGATGACCCCATTGACGCGCTGTTCCGATGCAAAGCCAAGGCTTTGATGGAAGAAGATGAACAGCGTGGCGGCACAGCCACTAGCCCAGACGGGCTGCGTAGCGGGCGTAGTCCCCGCCAGATGGATCGACGAACAGGTACGGGCGACCAGGGGCGTGAACTTCTATGCACAAACGCCCCTGGCCGACATAGCCGCCCTTGCCGGCCAGCCAGTCGCGCGAGACCAGCAGGTTGGCGGCGAAGCCATCGAACTCCTCGGGTGTCATGGTCCGTGTCTCGGTGACGTAGACGATGTAGTCGCCGCTGGCGCTCATGTCCTGGAGGTTCTCGGGCTTGCGTGCAAAGGGCAGTCGGATCCCGAGCTGCTCGACCTGAATCTCTTGGCCCTCCCACTGAAGGGTCAAAGGGGTGCGTTCAATGGTGATGGACATGCTGGGCATGACGGGCCTTTCTGGTTGGTGTGGTGGTTGGGCTGTTGGATCGGTACTTGGGGCTGGCGACCTTGGCCTGCAAGGCTTCGACGCCAGCCAGTGCCAGGGTGAGCACGGCGTTGTGAAACGCCGCCTCGGCCAAACAGGGCGCGAGCCGTGCGTCTTCCAGCAGGCGGTCGATGCTTGGTGCCACCTTGGCCCGCATCGCGGCACACACGGCCTCCTGGTGCGCCGGGCTGGCGCTGCGGATTTCGGGGCACAGGCTGATCAGGGTGCGAAACGCCTGGTCGGCCAGGCGCTGCTCGAGTTCATCGATCCGAGCAAAGTTGCGGCTGGCGTTCATGCAGCCTCCGAATTGATAGCGGTAGCGGTGCCTGCGGACGCGGACTCGATGCGGTAAACGCGCTGACCACTGGCCTCCTTGGCTGATGTGATGGTCAGCCCCAGGCGCTTCTTGAGCGTGCCGGCCAGGGTTCCGCGCACGGTGTGCTGTTGCCACCCCGTGGCCTCCATGATCTGCGCGATCGTGGCGCCTTCGGGGCGCTGCAGCAGGCCAATGACCAGGGCCTGTTTGCTGTCGGCTCGGGTGCGAACCGGCTTGTCCTTGGCAGGTTGTTGCCAACTGGCCTCGGCAGTGGCGACATCGGCCTCCAGTTCCGGATCATCCAGCGTGATGACCGGCGGCAAGGCGCCCGGTCGGGGCAGGCCCAGGGCGTCGTAGCCCTCGGCGGCCACCACCCAGTCATCGCCATCGGGCGTGATCAGGGCGCGTTTGAACAAGCCTTCGAGCACTTTGGCGCGGGCGCCGCCCTTGATGTGCTCGGGGAACCAAGCGATCTTGCCGCCGCTGTGTTGTACGGCGTGCTCCAGGATGGCCTGCTGGTTGGGGTTGAGTGAGATGGTCATGGCGCCCTCACGCTTGCAGGACGGCGGTGCTGCCGTTGCCACTGGTTTGATGTGCTGCGGTGACTTTGCGCACGCGGTGCACGGTCTGTTTCGGCGCGCCACCGGCCGCACGCAGCCCAGCATCAAACGCAGCTTGCAAGGCGCTTTTGACACCCCAGACGCTTACGTCGTGGAAGTCCAGGCGGTCACTGTGCTGGGTCACCAGGGTTTCGATGAACAGGTGGTCCAGGGCAATCGATTCGAGCAAGAGCTCGATCTCGTCGGGGGAGAGTGCGGTGGGTTGCTTGGGTTTGGCCATGTGGGGCTCCTTGGTGGGTTGCTTGTCAATCGACATCTGCATTCACGCGCTGTGCGCCCCAGAAGCCAAGCGCTTTTTAATCCCGGGTGATTCACTCGCCTTTGCCTGACCCATACCTCCAGGAGGCCACCCACTTGCACTGAGTAGATCAACACCATGGGACTGTCCATTCGCGCCTACGCGCGCCATCGCGGCGTGTCGCACGTGGCCGTCAAGAAGGCCATCGACACTGGGCGCATCAGCCAGCTGCCCGACGGCACTATCGATCCGGTGGTGGCCGATGCCCAGTGGGCGGCCAACACCACGCCGACCCGGCGGTCGGTGACTGCTGAGGCCAGGGAGACTCCGCAGGTTTCCGCAACTGGCCGCGAGACTCCGCAGGCTTCCGCAAAGGTTGTGCGTGACGCGCCAGAGCCACCTACCCCGGCGCTGTCCTCCGGTGGTACGTCACTGCTGCAGGCGCGTACGGTCAACGAGGTGGTCAAGGCGCAGACCAACAAGGTGCGTCTGGCCCGCCTCAAGGGCGAACTGGTCGATCGCTCACAGGCTGTGGCCCACGTGTTCAAGCTGGCGCGTACCGAGCGGGATGCCTGGCTCAACTGGCCGGCACGCATCTCGTCGCAGATGGCCGCAGGGCTGGGTGTCGATGCGCATGTCTTGCATGTGGCGCTCGACGCCGCCGTGCGCCAGCAACTTCAGGACCTGGGCGACTTGCAAGCCAAGGTAGATTGACCATGGACGAGCTGTATTACGAAGGCTGGGACGCCATCGAGCGTGCCTGGCGCGAGGGTCTCACCCCCGATCCGCTGCTCACGGTGTCCGAATGGGCCGACAAGCACCGGGTGCTCTCCAGCAAGGCCGCCTCCGAACCAGGACGCTGGCGCACCAGCCGCACGCCCTACCTGCGCGAGATCATGGATGCCTTGTCACCCATGTCACCGATCGAGCGGGTGGTGTTCATGAAAGGTGCGCAGGTTGGTGGCACGGAGCTGGGCCTGAACTGGGTGGGTTATGTAATCCACCACGCCCCAGGCCCGATGATGGCGGTGTGGCCGACGGTGGAGATGGCCAAGCGAGCCTCCAAACAGCGGATTGACGCGCTGATCGAAGAGAGTCCGGCCATCCAGGAGCGCATTGCCCCGGCGCGCAGTCGGGATTCGGGCAACACGATTCTCGCCAAGGAATTCCATGGCGGCGTGCTGGTGATGACCGGCGCCAACAGCGCAGTGGGTCTTCGCTCCATGCCGGTGCGCTATCTGTTTCTCGATGAGGTCGACGGCTATCCGCTGGATGTGGAAGGCGAAGGCGATGCGATCTCGCTGGCCGAGGCGCGCACCCGCACCTTTGCGCGGCACAAGATCCTGATCGTCTCGACCCCGACGATTGCCGGGGCCAGTGCGGTGGAGCGCGAGTTCGAGGCATCTGACCAGCGACGCTACTTCGTGCCGTGTCCGCACTGCGACCACCGCCAGTGGCTGCGGTTTGAGCAGCTTCGCTGGGAGCGTGGCCAGCCAGAAACAGCAGCCTACATCTGCGAAGGCTGTGGGGAGCCGATTGCCGAGCACCACAAGACCTGGATGCTGGACAACGGCCAGTGGCAGGCCTGCGCGCCAGAACAGGCGGGGCGGACGGCAGGGTTCCACCTCTCCAGCCTGTACAGCCCGGTGGGTTGGCGCAGCTGGATCGAGATCGCGCGGGCCTGGGAATCGGCTGCGATGTCAGACAGTCGGTCGGCGTCGGCCATCAAGACCTTCAAGAACACCGAACTGGGTGAGACCTGGGTTGAAGAGGGCGAAGCGCCGGATTGGCAGCGCCTGCTGGAGCGACGAGAGGATTACCGCATCGGCACCGTGCCCGCTGGCGGTCTGCTGCTGACTGCCGGTGCTGACGTGCAGAAGGATCGCATCGAAGTCTCGGTCTGGGCCTTCGGGCGGGGCAAGGCGGCGTGGCTGGTGGAGCACCGGATCCTGATGGGCGAAACGGCACGTACCGAAGTCTGGTCGGCCCTGGCCAAACTCATGGGCGAGACCTGGACCCACAGCAGCGGTTGCCAGCTGAGCCTGGCGCGCCTGGCCTTGGATACCGGCTACGCGACCCAGGAGGCCTATGCCTTCGTGCGCAGTGTGCGCGATGTCCGGCTCATGCCGATCAAGGGCATTGCCGGTGGTGCGGCGCTGATCGGCACGCCCACAGCGGTGGATGCCACCGCCAATGGCAAGAAGCTGCGCCGAGGCATCAAGGTGTTTCCGGTGGCCGGCAGCATCGCCAAGCTGGAGTTCTACAACAACCTGCGCAAGAGCGCCGAGGTGGCCGAAGACGGCATCACGTCGATCTACCCGGCAGGCTTCGTGCACCTGCCCAAGGTCGATGCCGAGTACCTGCAACAGCTCTGTGCCGAGCAGCTGATCACGCGGCGTGACCGCAACGGCTTTGCCCACCGCGAGTGGCAAAAGATGCGCGAGCGCAACGAGGCGCTCGACTGCTACGTCTACGCCCGGGCAGCGGCTGCGGCGGCAGGACTGGACCGGTTCGAAGACCGGCACTGGCAAGAACTCGAAAAACAACTCGGCACTGACCCACCAGTCGTTGCCAAACAAATTACAACCCCCGAGGCCACCCAAGAACAGCGATTCGACGGTGGCCTCAGCACTTCTAGCAGCACGCCAGCGCCCGCTCGGCGCGTGGTGCGCAGCCGATGGATGACTTGAGTGAACAAATAAGCATGACCTACACACCAGAACACCTGCAGGCCTTGCGCGAAGCCCTGGCCAGCGGCGAGCACCGCGTGACCTACGAAGGCAAAAGCATCGAGTACCGCAGCGTGGCTGATCTCAAAGCCGCGATTGCGGAAGTCGAAGCCACCATGGCTCGTGAATCCGGCGCACCCAAATCGCGTCAGATCCGTGTCACCACGAGCAAGGCACTCTGATGGCCTGGCTCAAAACCATGTCCCGGATCAGTCGCCGCATGTTCGGCGGATTTGGCGGGGGACAAGCGGTCTACGACGGCACGGGTGGCGGTCGCCGCGCCCTGGCTTGGATGCCCAGCAACCCAGGCGCCGTAGCAGCCCTGTCGCTGGCCCAAGATGAACTTCGAGCGAAGAGTCGTGATCTGGTGAGACGCAACGCATGGGCGGCTGCCGGCAGCGAAGCCTTTGTGGCCAACGCGATCGGTACCGGCATCAAGCCGCAGAGCATGGTGCAAGACCAGGCCACGCGCGAGGCGATACACAGCCTGTGGTGGGACTGGTGCGAGCAGGCCGATGCTGCAGGACTGACCGACTTCTACGGCCTACAGGCACTGGCCACCCGCGCCATGCTCGAAGGCGGTGAAGCGCTGATCCGATTGCGTTACCGCCGCACCGAAGATGGTCTGCCGGTGGCGCTGCAGATCCAGGTGCTGGAAGCCGAGCACCTGCCAACCACCATGAACCGGGATCTGCCGGGTGGCAACGTCATTCGCGCTGGCATCGAGTTCGACCGTCTGGGGCGCCGGGTGGCCTACCACCTGTATCGCTCGCACCCCAACGATGGACTGCTGGCCCCGATGTCCAGCAGTGCCGGCGGCGGTGGCATGGATACGGTGCGGGTGGATGCCAGTGAAGTGATCCACCTGTTCCGTCCGCTTCGTCCCGGCCAGATCCGGGGAGAGCCGTGGCTGACCCGTGCGCTCGTGAAGCTCAACGAGCTGGACCAGTACGACGACGCGGAGTTGGTCCGCAAGAAAACCGCCGCCATGTTCGCTGGCTTCATCACCCGCATGGCCCCAGAAGACAACCTGATGGGTGAGTCGGCAGCGGACGCCAACGGGATGGCGCTCGCGGGCCTGGAGCCCGGCACGCTGCAAATCCTGGAGCCGGGCGAGGATATCAAGTTCTCAGCCCCCGCTGATGTGGGATCGTCGTACGCCGAATTCATGCGCCAACAGTTCCGTGCGGTGGCCGCCGCCATGGGCATCACCTACGAGATGCTCACGGGTGACCTCACGCAAGTGAATTACTCCTCCATTCGTGCTGGCCTGCTGGAGTTTCGACGCCGCTGCGAAGCCCTGCAGCACGGTGTGATCGTGCACCAGCTGTGCCGGCCGATCTGGCGCGCCTGGATGGATCAGGCGGTGCTCGAAGGTACGCTCAATTTGCCTGGATATCGCCAATCTCAGCGCCAGTACCAGGCGGCCAAGTGGATCCCCCAGGGGTGGAAGTGGGTGGATCCGCAAAAGGAATACAACGCCATGAAGCTCGCCATTCGCGCGGGCCTCATGAGTCGCTCGGAAGCGATCTCGGGCAACGGCTACGACGCTGAGGACGTGGACCGCGAGATCGCGGCGGACAACGCCCGGGCCGATGACCTGGGATTGGTCTTCGATTCGGACCCCCGCTACGACCAACCCATGCAAGCTACCACCCCGCCACCGTCGGCCAGTGCAGGCACTGCGACCGACCTCTCAACCGAACCCCCTCTGGAGTAATTCATGCTGCCTCACTTTGCTTCCCGCTTGTTTGGGACGCCCTTGCTCGTTCATCGGGCCAAACTTGATGTCATTCTGGCGGTGATGGGCGAACGCCTGGGGTTGGCTGTGCCGGCCGTTGACCTGGCATTGCCCCCGCCGAAACCTGCAACAGCAACGCCTGCCGGCATCGCGGTCATCCCGGTTCACGGCACGCTCGTCAAACGCTCGCTCGGTCTTGAGGCTGCGTCGGGTCTGACCTCCTATGGCGAGATCGCGGCCATGCTGGACTCCGCCCTGGCCGACCCGCTGGTCAGCGGCATCCTGCTGGACATCGATTCTCCTGGTGGAGAAGCTTCAGGCAGTTTCGAGTTGGCGCGCCGCGTGCGTGAGGCGACGGCCATCAAACCGGTCTGGGCGGTGGCCAACGATGCCGCGTACTCGGCGGCTTACGCGATCGCGGCCAGCGCCCAGCGCCTGTTCGTCACCGAAACGGGTGGTGTCGGCTCCATTGGCGTCATCGCACTGCATGTGGATCAATCGATCAAAGATGCCAATGACGGGTATCGCTACACAGCCATCACGGCGGGCGCCCATAAGAACGACTACTCGCCACACGAGCCTTTGTCGGACAGCGCCAAGACCGAGCTGCAAAGCGAAGTCGATCGACTCTACGCGATCTTTACCGAACACGTCGCAGCCATGCGTGGCCTGAAGCTTGATGCGGTACGCGCCACCGAGGCCGGTCTGTATTTCGGCGGTAATGCCGTGGCCCAAGGTCTGGCCGATGGTGTCCAGTCGCTGGACGCCACCCTCAACCAATTTCATCAGGTTCTCAACGCCCCAAAAAACGCCCTTACCCATTCGCCGTCTCAGGTGCGGGGCGTCATCCGTGCTGAGGCGGCACATCCTCCACAGGAGTTACTCATGTCTGACCCAAAAGACACCCCCGAAGAAACCTTGTCCGAAACCATCGGCGTCGACGAAGCCGCTGTTCTGGTTGCACAGGCCCGCCGTGAAGTGACCCAAAGCGCGCAGGCCATTGCCGAAGTGTGCATGCTGGCCGGTTGTCCCGACCGTGCGGCTCAATTCATCGCGGCTGGCAAGACCGAAGCCGAGGTACGCCGCGCGTTGATCGATGCACGTGCAGCCCAGACCGAAGCAACGGCCATCCGATCGACCATCACCGTCGATGCCGGCACGGCGACGCCGTCGCATACCGAGACTTCGCCCATCGTCGCTGCCGTCAAAAAACTCACCGGCACCGCTTAAGAAAGGAACTCCTACATGTCCGTCATCACTCAACCGAACGACTTGGCCGACCTGCTGCGCTTCGAAGCCGAAAACCGCTATTCCCGCGAACGCGTGACGCTCGCCGCAGGCCACAACCTGACACTGGGAACCGTCATCGCCACCGATACGGCCAACGGCAAGATTGCCCCGCTCGATCCAGCCGACACCGGTTCACTCAACCAGGCATCGGGCGTCCTTCTCAACGACTGCGATGCCACCACCGCTGATAACCCGGATGCCTTGGTGGTGGTCCGTCACGCCATCGTCTTGCGCGATGCCCTGATCTGGTCAGAAACCATCACGGCTGAGCAGAAGACAGCCGCCATCGCGCAACTGCGTGATCTGGGCATTTTGGTTCGCGACGCTGCCTGACCCCCAGCTACCTCACAAATTCCTTCCCGTCATCCCATCGGCCCGCCGGTCACCCCGCGGGCCGTTCCTTTTATTGGAGCCCTCTCATGCAAAACCCTTTCCAGAATCCCGGGTTCTCGATGGCCAGCCTCACTGCCGCCATCAACCTCATTCCCAACCGCTATGGCCGACTGGAGGAACTCAATCTGTTCCCGGCAAAGCCGGTACGTACCCGCTCGGTGGTGATCGAGTCGCGCAATGGCACGCTGAATCTGCTGCCCAGCCTGCCGGTGGGCAGTGCCGCCACGCAGAACAAGCACGACAAGCGCCAGTTGCATTCCTTCGTGATTCCGCACATTCCGTTGGAAGACGTGGTGCTGCCGGAAGAAGTGCAGGGCGTGCGCGCCTTCGGCTCTGAGACCGAGATGGACACCGTGGCGCAGGTGCTGGCCCAGCATCTGGAATCGATGCGCAACAAACACGCCATCACCCTGGAGCATTTGCGCATGGGGGCTTTGAAGGGCGTCATCCTCGATGCCGATGGCAGTGTGCTTCATGACCTGTTCGAGGTCTTCAAGCTCAACCCGAGCACAGTCAATTTCCAGCTCAATGCGGACACCACCAATGTGCGCAACAAGTGTGCGGATGTGGTGCGCGGCATCACCGAGAACCTGCGCGGGGAATTCATGACCGGCGTGCGCGTGCTGTGCTCGCCCAGTTTCTTTGCCAAGCTCACCGGCCACGCCAAGGTCGAGAAGGCCTATGAGAACTATGCCCAGGGCGCCATGTTGCGTGACGACGTGCGCAATGGCTTTGCGTTTGGCGGCATCGTCTTCGAGGAATATCTGGGCAAAGCAAGCTATCTCGACGGGGCAGGCACCGCTCAGACGCGTGACTTCATTGCCGAGGGCGAAGCGCATGCCTTCCCGCTGGGTACGGTCGACACCTTTGCCACCTATTTCGCCCCGGCCGATTTCAACGAGACGGTCAATACGCTGGGTCAGGCCATCTACGCCAAGCAGGAGCCACGCAAGTTTGATCGCGGCACGGATCTGCACACGCAGAGCAACCCACTGCCGATGTGCCACCGCCCGGGTGTGCTGGTCAAGCTGACCATGGCGTGATGGGCGATCCGGTGCAGCCCAATCCCGATCAGCCCAATCCAGTTAACCCCTTCATCCGCCTACTGGTCAGCAGCTTTCTGCACCTCGGCATGCCGGGCCGCTACCGGCGTGCCGATGGGGTGGAGATCACCACGCGCTTCATCGCCAAGACACCGGATGTCGTCGAGTCCTTCGGCGACACCCGGCTGGTGGTGGCCACCCACCGTTTCGATGTGATGGCCCGGGACGTGGCTGAGCCTCGCGAGGGCGAGCGCTTCACTGTTGCTGGCCAGACCTACCAGGTGGTGGGTGAACCCCTGGCTGATCGGGACCGCTTGATCTGGACGCTGGCTGGAGCACCGCTATGAAGCTCGTAGCGGCACTCACCGGCAATCTGGACCAAATGCTGGCCGATGAAGTGCGCATTGCCGAGCAGGCGGTCACGCATTCCATCCGTGAAGCCACCGATGGCCTCAAGACCGAGCTGCGCAGCCAGATCACCGGTGCAGGCCTCGGCCAGCGCTTGGCCAACACCTGGCGCGGCGAGGTTTACCCCAAAGGCAAACTGAGCATCAAGGCGGCTGGTCTGGTGTACAGCCGGGCGCCCGTCATCGTCGGTGCGCATGACCAGGGGGCCACCATCCGTTCCAAGGATGGATTCTGGCTGGCGATCCCGCTGCCGGCTGCCGGCAAAGGCCCACGCGGCAAACGCATGACCCCCGGTCTTTGGGAAAAAATTCGCGGCCAGCGCCTGCGTTTTATCTACCGCCGGGGCAAACCCTCGCTCCTCGTCGCAGAAAACCAGCGCGCCCGCCAGAGCCAACGCGGCGTTTTCTCGACCGCCTCACAAAAGGCCCAAGCCACCGGCCGAGGACTGGTCACGGTGCCTATGTTCCTGCTGGTGCCCCAAGTGACCCTGAAAAAGAAATTCGACATCGACCGCAGCGCGCGTCGCTGGATCAGCACGCTGGCCCAGCGCATTGCCAACCGTTTCGATGAAGCCGACCGCAGAGGAGTGACTCAGTGAGCCAACGAGAACAAGCCATCGGTGCTTTGTTCGCGGTCCTTGGCCAGTTGTCACTGGGCACGATGGTCAAACGCAATGCCGCCTTGCCCGAACGTATCGCGGACCACGCCATGGTCATCTTGCGCGATGGCGAGATGGGTGAACCCGAGGTGTCGCTCTCACCGCTGACCTACCACTGGCAGCATCAGGTGGCCATTGAACTGTTCGTCGCTGATCCGGATGCCAGTACGCGCGATGTCCGCATGGATGGGTTGCTCACCGAGTTGGCTTCCCTGATCGAAGCCGACCGGACGCTCGCCGGTGTCGTCGAGTACGCCGAAATTGGTCAGCCGAAGTTCGACGACCTGGCATCCGAAGGCACGAGTGGCATCAAGGCCTGCCTGCTGCCCGTGGTCCTGCACTACAGCAGTGCCGGACCGCTTTCCTGAAATCACATCTGAAATCACATCCAAAAGGAGTTCTGTATGGCCCGTGCCTACGGCGCGAACGCCAGCCTCTTGGCCGCGTTCGAATCCACCTATGGCAGCACCCCGGTAGATGGCTACTGGCAGTTGCCCTTTGTCTCCACCTCTCTCGGCTCCGAACAGGGGCTGATCGCCAACGATCTGATCGGCCTGGGCCGTGACCCGAGTGCACCCATCCGCGACGTGATCAAGGTCGAGGGCGACATGGTCGTGCCGCTGGATGTGCGTCACATCGGCCTGTGGCTCAAAGCCTTGTTGGGCGAGCCCACCTCGGAGGGGACGGGCGTGGTGGCCCACACCTTCACGTCTGGCAAACCGAGCCTGCCCAGCCTCACCTTGGAAACGGGGCTGTCGGACATCCCGGCCTGGTTCGTTGCTTCGGGTGTCATGGTCAACAGCCTGCAGGTGGGCTTCGCACGCTCCGGCGCCGCGAATGCCACGGTGGGTCTGGTGGCTCAGGGCGAGGTGCGGCGCACCGCCACACTGGATGACACCCCGGCCACTCGCGAATTGCAGCGCTTCAACCAGTTTCAAGGCCAAATTCTGCGAGAAGGCCAGGCGCTGGGCAACGTGGTTTCGGCGCAGCTGACCTATGCCAATAACCTGGAGCGCATCGAGACCATCCGTTCCGACGGCAAGATCGACGGGGCTGATCCCACGGTGGCCAGCCTCACCGGCAATCTCGAAGTGCGCTTTGCCGACACCACGCTGATCGATGCCGCCACGACCAACACGCCGCTGGAATTGACCTTTGGCTACGCGATCGATGCCGATCACCGGCTGACCTTCATCGCCCATGAGGTCTATCTGCCCAAGCCCAAGCTCTCCATCTCGGGCCCCGGCGGCATCCAGGCCACCTTCGAATGGCAAGCCGCCAAGGCCACCAGCGTGGCGCGCATGTTCACCGTCGAGCTGGTGAACGACGTCTCTTCCTACTGATCACCTGACCGAGGTTTCTCATGATCAAACTCAATCTTCCGCGTGAGCCGCACTGGATCACGCTGGCCGCTGGCGTGCGCCTGCAGGTGCGTCCCGCCACCACGGCGCTGGTCATGGCCGCCCGTCATGCCGCGTCCAAGGTCGCCGGCACTGATACTGCTGCGGCTGGGGAGCGTACTGCCACGCTCATCACAGAACTGGCCAAGCTGGCTGTCTTGGCCTGGGAAGGTGTGGCCGACGACAAGGGCAAACCCGCTGCGGTCACCCCCGAGGGTGTGGCGGCGCTGATGGAGCACTGGCTACTGGCCGATGCCTTCGAACGCGAATACCTCGCTGGCCTCTACGCCCTGGATTCTGAAAAAAACGTCTGAAGGCCCGCACCGCGTGGCACTTCGGTGGCGGGCCGAGCTACTGCAGCGCCTGTCCCGAGCCGTGCCCCGAGTGCCCGTACACCATGAACGCCCCGGAAAGTTTGGAAGGCTGGCAAGCGGCCAGTGCGATTGACATCTGTGCCAGCCAGTTGCGCATGGCACAGGGCCGTGTGGTGGGGCTCGATCTCAACGCCTGGATGTTGGCTTGCGAGTGCTCTGGGCTGGACAAGGCCACAGCCATTGATCTGTTCCCGGCGGTCGAGGCGGGGCTGATGTCAGCGATCGTGATTGATGAGTGATTGCGCCGACTGTTTGATTTGGTCAAGTTGTGCCTCCGAGAGCGCGCCTTCGTCGGCTTCGTAGTCCGCAGAAGCATTGCTTGCCTTGTCGTCTGTGGCGAATGTGTGCCACTCCGACAGTGGTAGACCCTCCTGCGCCAGCGTGTCGTTGTAGGTAACCACGAAGTCAGGGAGTGCATCTGCCAATTTGCGTTTGTCCGTGGTCAATGAGTACCCCTCGCGTGCAGGGGCAACATCAGTGTCATGGGATTGGCCGGCGATGGTACAAAACCGTAGTGGGCATAGAACTGCCGGGCGCGGTCATTCAATGCATGCACCAGCAGTGCTCGCACCCCGATGTTCTGAGCCACCGAGACAGCACGTTGCAAGGCATCCTTCAGCAAAGCACCGCCGACCTGTTGGCCCTGCAACCGTTGGTCAACGGCCAGTCGGGCCAACACCATCACCGGCACAGGGTCGGGCATGTTTCGGCGAATGGCTCCCGGCGATTCCTGGTGCGACACGGCACCGGCTGCCAAGGCGTAATAGGCCAGAACCTGGCCTGATTCATCGGTGACGACAAAGGTGCGGCTGGCACCCGTGGTCTGGTTGATCAACGCCCGGCGTCGCAGCCAGTCATCCAGCGACGTCTCACCGCAGGCGAAATCCTCCAGCCGGTGCTCGGCAGACAAAGGCTGCGGTGATGACAGCTTCAGGCTCATGCGGGCGTGGTATCCCACGGTGCCCTGACGGCCATCAGCCGCTCCAGACCGGGATTGGGCTGAGGCGGCGCATCGAGCAAGGCAACGAACTGCTCGAACTTGTCGGCATCCAGCCGGAAAAACACCTGATCAAGCAACACCGACTGGGCGCGCTCACAGGCGGCCTCCAGCATGAAGTCTGAGCGGTTCTTGCCCAATGCGGAAGCGGCCTGATCGATGAGATCGCGCTGTTCGGGCAGGGCTCTGAGATTGATGGCGGCATCACGCATGACGACCTCCTGTGTATGCAATAGATACACGAATTATGCGGTGAATGTATATCTGGTGTCAATACGTTCTAGGTAAACAAGAATTCCCATGGCTGAACGCAACCTCTCTATCCGCCTGTCCGTGGTCGACAGCGGCAAGGTCAAGGCTGAACTGTCCGAGATCGGTGAGAAGGGGGAGCACTCGCTCAAAAAAATCGAGGCGGCAGCCACGCCAGCGTCTCGTGGTCTGAAACTGTTGTCGTCTGCAGCCAACGATGCGAAATTTCAGCTCGAAGCCGCAACCGAGCGTCTGGGTCTGTTGGGTTCGGTCCTGGGCAAACTCGGTCCTGCTGGTCTGATCGCCGGCGCCAGCATCGCTGCCTTGGGTGTGGGTATCACGGCCTTGGTCATGCCGGTGGCCCGGGTCGGCGACGAGTTCTTCAAACTCTCGCAAAAGACCGGCGTTTCCGTCGAAGCGCTCACTGCGCTGGACTACGCGGCCAAGCTCTCGGATGTCACCACTGAGGGCCTGACCAAAGCCCTGCAAAAGCTGTCAGTCGCCATGTTCGACACCCAGGTCAATGGTCAAGAGGGCAGTGCCGCCCTGAAGGCCTTGGGCGTCTCAGCCACGGATGCGCATGGGCAAATCCGTCCCACCGAAGCCGTCCTGCTCAATCTGGCCGAGAAATTCGCCGACATGCCGGATGGTGCGGACAAGGCTGCACTGGCTGTCAAGCTCTTCGGCAAGGAAGGTCTGGCCATCATTCCCTTCCTCAACCAGGGACGAGAGGGCATTACGGCGCTGATGGAAGAAGCCCAGCGGCTGGGCCTCGTGATGTCCGAAGACGTCGCACGTGCATCCGAGGTCTTCAACGACAACCTCACGCGCCTTTCTGCCATCTTTGAAGGCGTGCAGCGCCAGATCGGCGCAGCGGTCGTTCCCATCCTGGCGGACTTTACTGAGCATGTCATCCTGGCGCAGACCGAGACGGGCAGTTTCAGCAACGAGCTGCAGCGCATCACGGCCAACCGGGAGGCCACCATCACCTTCCTCGAGTCCGTTGCATCGGGCCTGGCCTTCATTGCCGAGTCGGCGGTGCTCCTGAAGCGGGTCATTTCCCAACCGTTTGACAGCCTGTCAGTGGTGGGCAAGGACATTGAGACCTGGTTCAAGACGGACATGCTGCGCTCGGGCAAGGCGATGGGGTTGGACCCCAAGGCCATCGATGCCGAAATCGACAAATTGCAAACGGCACGTGACGACTATGTGCGTGCCGCCAACGACCGGCTCTTCAACATCAACCAGAACCCGGGCTACGCCGACCGGGTCGCCAAGTTCTTTGACGAGCAGCGCCGCACCGTGCGCGTCATGGGCCAGAAATTCGTGCTCGACACCGAGGCGCAGGCCAAAGAGGTCCAGGCGATCTACGACAAATTCCTGCCAACGCTGCCGCGCAAGCCCCGCCCCAGCCTCGACCTCTCCGGATTCGAAAAACCCAAGCCAGCAGAAAAACTTAACGAAGGCGAAGCCTTCCTCAATCAACTGCGCTCGCGCCTGACCCGAGCGCAAGAGGGCGAAGCCGCTGAACTGCGTGCCCGCGCCCTACAGATTGAAGCCAAGGGCTACAAGGGTGTTGCGGTCGAAGCAGAGAAATACATTCAGGTGCTGGAATCCATCGAGCGCCAGAAAGAAAAAGACAAGGCCTTCGAAGCCTACGAAAAAGAAGAAGCCAACGCCCGTAAGATTGTCGAGACCCTGATCGGCGGCAATCGCCAGCGGATCGAAGGTCTGCAGTTGCAGCGCGAGATGCTGGACCTGTCAGCGAGCGAACGCACAGTCCTGCAAACCCGCGCCGAGTTGGAAAAGTCCGCGGCGGCCGCGCGCAAGGAAGCCAGCCAGATCCAGGACGCCGATCTGCGTGCCCAGACCATCGAGGCCATCAACGACGCCTTGGCGCGCCAACTCCCCATTCTTGAAAACCTCACCCGTGCCAATGCCGATTACCAGCGCAGTGCGGAGTTCGGTGCCAAATCGGCGCTGCGCACCTACATCGAGGATGCGACGAATGCGGCCAAACAGGCTGAGCGCGCGGTGACCGGTGCCTTCAAGTCTATGGAGGATGCGCTCACCCAGTTCGTGATGACCGGAAAGGTCGATTTCAATAGCCTGGCCAATTCCATCATCAGCGATCTGATCCGCATCCAGATCCAGCGCGCCATCACCTTGCCGTTGGCGAACTTTGCTATGAGCCTGTTTGCACCGGCGGCCGGTGCCGCGCTGCCCTTGGGCTCGGGTGACCTGATGGGTGTGAACGCCAATATCGCGCACAGCGGGGGTCTCTTGGGTGCAGATGGCCTGCCATCGCGTCAGGTAAGTGCCACCCTGTTCGCCGGTGCGCGCCGCTTCCACACCGGTGGCCTGGTGTCGGGCGAAGTACCGATCATCGCCCGCCAGGGCGAGGCGGTCTTCACGCCTGGCCAATTGCGTGCCCTGGGTGGTGCGGTGGCAGGACGGCCGCAGGTCAATGTGGAAGTCAATGTGATCAATCGTGCCAGTGGCGTCGAAACTCGTGTCGAGCAGCAGCAACAACCCGACGGCAGCACACGGCTTGATGTGATCGTTGAACAGATGGAAGCGCGCATGGCCCGATCAATCTCACAAGGCTCAGGATTGGCCCCGACGCTGGAGCGCCGCTACGGATTGAACCCTGCTGCCGGAGCGATGCGATGAATGTTCAATGGCCAACGACCTTACCGCTGCCCTCGGTCGAAGGCTATGGCCTCACTCCACAGGAGGCGGTGCTGCGCACCGACATGGAGTCGGGCCCGGCACGCCAGCGTCGCCGCTTTCGGCAAACGCCCACGCGCATCACCGTGCGCTGGCTGTTCTCCGAAACCCAGTTTGCTTTGTTCGAGGCTTGGTACAAGTACCACGCCGACGAGGGTGGTCAGTGGTTCGAGATCACCTTGCTCGGTGGTCTCGGGCTCTTGCCCCATGAAGCCCGCTTCACCCGCCAGTTCGAAGCCCAGTTGCGCTCGGCCCGGCGCTGGGACGTCAAAGGCGAGCTGGAAATCCGCGAGCGGCCCACGCTCGATGAGGGCGCACTCAACTTGCTGTTGGAGCTGGAAGCGCAAGACATCTTCACCATGGGGGGCGAATTGCATCAACTGGTTCACGTCACCTTGCCCATCCGTTTCCCTGGTTTGCCTGCCCCAACCTGATCCCGGAAATTCCTATGAGTCTACAAACCGATCTGCACGATGCCGTCACGCGGGTGGCGACCGACAGTGCGCTGTTGCATGCCGTTGTGCATGGCAGTTCCCTTGAGACAGTGAGCACCGAAGGTGGCACTGTCGTTACCGTGGCCAAGCTGCTGAATGATGCCGATGCCCGCATCAACTTCGCGGCCCAAGGCATCCTCGCGCAAAGCCAATCTGCCGCCCAGGATGCACTGACCTCGGCGGAGTTGTCTTCGAGCGAAGCCGACCGTGCACAGTCTGCCGCCAGCCAAGGCGTCACCGACACCAATGCCGTGCTGCAGTTAGTCCAGACCAGCGGCAATCAGATCCTGGTCGATGCGGAAAGCGTGTTGCAGCAGGTCATCGCTCGTCTGTTGGCGGTTGGCTTGCCCGACTCCTTGACGGGCGCACGCGGCATGCTTTTGAAGGTCAAGGCCGATGAATCCGGCTACGAGTTGGTCAATACCGCCGCCTTGCCGCGTTTCTACGGATTTCATCTGTCCAGCGACGGCTCGGAGTTGCTGCTCACCGAAGGGCGTGATGCCGATGTTGATGTCCAGGACTTCCTGGCCTGGACTCTGACCGAAGGCGTGACCTTCGCGATTCACAACAACGCGCTGGAGGTACAACTGTGAATCTCGATATATCGGTACTGGGCTACCGCTGGCGCGGCATCTACTCGCCGTTCCTGAGCTATCAAGAGGGTGACGTGGTCTTCAAGGACGGTGGGGCCTGGGTGATCCGCCACGGGCAGCCGCAGCCGTTTGCACTCGGCCAGCAAGACGCTGTGCTCAAAGGGCATTTGCTGACCGGTGGCGTCTCCGTCGGCGGCATCGGCAGCATGGTGCTCCACGCCAATGGCGCGGATGGTGTGGAATTTCGTTTCATGGCCGACCGCAACGGCACGATTGCCACAGCCTTGATGAACACCGACCGCGCGGCTGCGGACTATCACAGCTCGAACTACTTCATGGCCGCCGTCATGAACGACGGCTCGGTACGCGCGTGGGGGCGCGCGCTCTCCGGGCAGCAAGGGACTGGCAATACCGGCGACATTGGCCGCACATTTCCGGCGAGGGTAGCGTTCCCGCCTGGCACGCCGCGCATCGCATCCGTGACCTGCCTGTGGGACGCTACCTACTTTATCGATGCCGACGGCGGTCTGTGGCACGCGGGCAGCAGCAACGGCTGGGGATCGGATAACCCGGTTCCCAAGCGACTCAACGGGGTGGGTCAGTTGCGGGCCAATGCAGTCGTCAAGCAAATGATTACCGGCCATGACTGGTACGGCTACCGCATGTTCGCCTGTCTGGACGCACAAGGCCGTGTTTATGTCTGGGGCAACAACCAGCAGGGTAGCCTGGGCTTGGGACACACCTCGGTGGTGACCACGCCACAACTTGTGCCATTCACTGTCGACACACCGATCAAGGCGGTGTTCCTGTCAGGCGGTACCTATGCCGCTAGCTACCTGATCGACACTGCTGGCAAATTATGGGTTGCTGGCGAAGCCAATTCCTGTGGCTTCGGTAGCGACCAATACACCCACCGCCTCTGGATGCCTTGGGGCACAGAAAAGCGGGTCAAGAAAGTGTTCTGCTCCGAGTCCGATGCTCATTGGGTGGCGGGCAGCCAGTACTACCGCAGTTATGGCGTCATTCTCGAAGATGGCGCGCTCTACCGCTGGGGTCATGACAGCGGTCAGACCTCGGGAATCTGGGGAACTGGATACACGGGGGACATCTACACAGGCCACGCCCTGTTTCCCTACAAGGTTCTTGATGGCGTGGTCGATGCCTATGCAATCTCGGGTGGCTATGGCCGAACGTTAGCTTTGATGCAGGATGGCTCGGTGCGGCATACCGGCAATAACAACTATCACATCGGCGGTGGCACAGATCGAACGACTTGGGCGACCATCGGAGGCGACTTTCTGACCCAAGTCACCAAACTGCGCATGTACGGCAGCAGCTATGGCTCATCGGCCATGGCACTTCGAGCTGACGGCAAAGCAGTGGGCTGGGGCATGGGTGGTGCTGGACAGTGCGGCAATGGCTACGCCGACTCTTCGAACACGACCTCCCGCTTCGTTCTGATCGATCGGCCGATTGTGGATTTCTCACGCTCTGGAACGATGGGTTGCGGCGAAGGCGGCGAGTACCACAACGGGGCCTACCACTTCCTCACGACTGATGGCCAGGTCATGTCGACCGGCCACGGTCAATACGGCCAGACGGGTGACGATGATAACGACCATCGCTACGCCCCGTCCCCGATCCTGTTCTGAATTCTGATCTTCTATTTCTCTAAGGACTGTTCATGGGAACCGTTTCTCTGGGCAAGATTGCCTTTACCTGGCGCGGTGCATATGACGCCAGCGCCACTTATGCTCGCCAGGATGTGGTGGGCTACAACGGCGACAGTTTTATCTGTTTGGTGGATGCCACCACGGGCGTGACACCACACGCCAACTCCCCAGCCTGGGATCTGTTTTCGCAAGGCACCCAAGGGGTGTCGAGCTTGCCGGGGGAAGTCATCTACTTCGATGGCAACCAACTGGTCGCCTTACCGGTGGGCCAATCCGGGCAGGTGCTCACCATCGGCGCACAGGGCATGCCAGTCTGGGCGACACCCGACGTGCGTTCAGGGACCAAGGCGCTGAAATTGCCAGAGAACGCCAGTAACACACAGCCCAATAGCTACCGCCAGTTCGGCCTCATCATGACCGATGGCAGCATCCGCGCCTGGGGACGCAACGCCAACTGGAAGCTGGGCGATGGCACCACCTATGCACGTTCCTACCCGGCGCGTACCGCGTTTCCGCCCGGGTTTCCGGGGGCGGCCAAGCTCTATTACAGCCAGGACACCAACGGCTACTGCATCGACAAGAACGGGCAACTGTGGGGCTGGGGCTATAACGGTTACGGCCAACTCGGTACAGGCAACACGACCAATCAGCCGGTGCCGTACAACATGAGCGCCAATGCCAGCAACTCAATTGCCGGCAAAACCGTGATCCAGCTCGCACTGAACTGCGGCACTGAGGGTTACAACAGCACCTTGGTCCTGTGCGGCGATGGCACTGTGCATGCCTGCGGTTACAACGGTTATGGCCAGCTCGGCCTGGGGGACACGAATCAGCGCAACAACTTTGTGCAATTGCCGGTACTCGCCGGCATTACCCAGATTGCCGCAGGTCGTGAGCGCTACACCGCTTACTACGCGGTCAAAAACGACGGTACTTTGTATTCGTGGGGATACAACGGCAACGGGCAGTTGGGCGATGGCAGCAGCAATCAGGCCAACGTCGCCATGCCACGTGCGGGTGGCAGTCTCGCTGGCAAAACCATCGTCAAGGTGTTCGGGGCTTATGTGCACGCCTTTGCGTTGGACAGCACGGGCGCATTGCACGCCTGGGGCACCAACGACTACGGTCAATTGGGAAACGGTAATCTTGCCAACCAGTTCACCCCGGTACAGGTGGCCACCAACGTGGCCGATGCTTACACCGGCAGTTACGACTATCCGCTCACCTACCTCAAGAAAACCGACAAGACCTTGTGGGCCTGCGGTGCGGGGGCGTACTGGGGCAACGCCAACGGCAGCAACAGTGGCAACTTCGTGCAAGTCCCTGTAGGAAATACGGTGGTCAAGGCCGTGCACGGCGGTACCGGTTCCTACAACTACGGCGCTGCTTTATTGGAAAACGGCACCGTCTACGCCTGGGGTTACAACGGCAACGGGGCGCTAGGGTTGGGGGATGCCACCAACCGCAGCAGCGTGGAACTGGTGCGCATTGCACAGCGCCGTGTGGTTGATCTTTCGTCCTATGGGTCCAGCTCCGAGCAAGGCCTGGTGTTTCTGCTCGACGATGGTCAGGTGCTGGCTAGCGGCTATGCCGGAGAGGCGCAGTTGCCCGAGGACGACAGCGAAACCAGCTACGTGCCTTACCCGGTGATCCTTTGATGCCGAACGCCGCATTGTCTGAGGCCATCAAGGAAGCCTACGCCAGCGCGCCATCGGAGCAGATCATCCTGCACACGCTGGAGTTGCGCCATCCTGCGTTTGTCGATGAAGACGGTCAGCAGGTCGCCATTCGGGTGGTGCGCGACACAGGTGATCTGTGGGCACGGCTGGAATCCCAAGCCCCGCTGCAAGCCGGTGAGCGCGTGCAATTCGTAGCAATGGGCTTTGAGCTGGATTTGCCGCCCGTGGACACCATGCCCGTGCCGGAAATCACCGTCACCCTGGACAATGTCTCGCGCGAGATCGTCCGGCATTTGGATGCGGCGGCCGAGTCGCAGTCGGTGATCGAAGTGACCTATCGGCCTTACCTGTCAACCGATCTGGAGGGCCCGCAGATGGACCCGCCCATCCACCTGGTGTTGACGGAAGTGGAGGCTGACATCTTTCGGGTGACGGGTCGGGCGCGCATGCTGGATGTGGGCAACAAGGCTTTCCCCGGCATCAGCTATACCGCCAAAACCTTCCCGGGCCTGACGCGCTGATAGGGAAGATCGGCAAAGTCGCACTGCTTATCCGCGCCACCCGCGACTGCGCTTGAACGCACGCAGAGTTTGTGCAGAAAACATCTGGTTGCGCCCCACAACATGGCTGGGTACGAGCTTGCCCGATTGCACATAGCGGCGCAGCGTTGGGACGGACACTTCTAGATACTCGGCCGCTTCCCAGGCTGAGAAAGGTTCCTGGTGCGTTTCGCCAAACACCTGGTCATGGGTGAAGTCTTCTTCCCGAAAGGCGTTACTGGCCAAGAGAGAAAAAAACCGAACCCGCTCGGTGCTCGGCATCCGCTTCATCTCGGTGTAGAGGTCCTCGGCAGTGAGCGCATGGTTCATGGTGTTTCTCCCGTTGGCTTCTCGTGTCGCAAATACTGTTTCAGTTCGTCGTAGAAGTTCTCGTGAACGCCGACTTGGTAGAAATCGATGATCAAAAACTCCACGGGCGCGTTCTTGGTCGGTGGCCGGTAGGCCATCAGGTATTCCTGCCGGTTGAAGCGGAACTTGTGAACCCGGATACCGGCCAGATCCCCCATCTTGATTTTGCCCACCTTGAGTTCGCCCACTTCCGGCGCCTCGCACACCACCTCCACCTCGTCCTCGATCGCCAGCCGCAAAGGTTTGTGCGCCTTCTTGACGTACTGGGCGAAGGGCCGTTTGAAGTTGGTCTGCATGCGTCGATATTAGTGAAATAGTGATTCTATGTCAAATCATATACGAATCAACTCAGGATCGTCCGTGCACTGGGCTACCCACTACATCGGGCGGCCCTGGCGCGCCGGTGCACGTGGCCCGAATGTGTTCGACTGCTGGGGGCTGTTCCTGGCGATCCAGCGTGGCCATTTCGGCCGAGACCTGCCCGAAATCCCGGTCAATGCCAACGACCTGCGTACCGTTATGACCACCTTCCGCGACCACCCCGAGCGGCAACGCTGGGCAGTGGTGGCGCAACCAACCGAGGGCGATGCTGTGCTGCTGCGCCAATCCCGCCACCCGGTGCATGTGGGGGTGTGGCTCGCGGTCGATGGCGGTGGCGTGCTGCATGCCGTCAAGGACGCGGGCGTCGTGTTTCAGAAGCTGCCCGAACTCCTGCTGCACGGCTGGCGGGTGGAGGGCTATTACCGATTTGTGGAGAGCACGTGATTCAAGCCAAGCAAAGCGCAGAATGCCCGCCGCCGGGCCGCCCCAAGGCGGGCATTGCGCCCCCTCGGGGGGCAGCGACCGCAGAGAGCGTGGGGGCTGTTGTCGTACTTTTACGCAATCCTTTCCAGCCCAGTCACCGCGAAGTGGTGGTGGCACACCCAAATCAGACCATCCGCCAGTGGCTCGGTGCCCAGGGCATTGCAGAATTCGATCAGCCCACCGTTTGCATCAAGAACGGCGCCCCTGTACTGCGTTCCGATTGGGCAGTCACACCGATCGATGGCGTGGTACTCTTCATCACCTTGCCGCAGGGCGGGGGAGGTGGCGGCGGTGGCAAGAACCCGCTGCGCACGGTTCTGATGATCGCGGTGATGGTGGTCGCCACCGTCTATGGTGGTCCCTTGGGAGCGAGCCTGGGCTTTAGCGGCAATCTGGCCACAGCCGTTGGATCGGCCATCATCATGACGGCAGGTTCCGCCTTGGTCAGTGCCCTGGTGCCACTGCCCACGCCCAACATGCCGTCCTTTGCCGGTTCGGGCGGGAGTCTGGCGCAACCATCGCCCACCTACAGCCTGCAAGGCCAGGGCAACTATGCGCGGCTGGCCCAACCCATCCCGGTCGTCTACGGTCGCCATCTGGTCTATCCGGACTTGGCCGCCACGCCCTATGGCGAATACCAGGGGAATGAACAGTTCCTGCACCAACTGCACTGCATCGGCCTGGGCGAATACGACATCGAGCAGATCCGCATCGAGGACACGCCAATGTCCTCGTTCGAGGAAGTGACCTACCAGATCGTGCCGCCCGGCAGTCCGGTCACGCTCTTTAATCCGGATGTGGTGACTGCCCCCGAGGTCGCCGGGCAGGAACTGCTGGCTGGCACCTGGACCGGGGGCTTTGCGATCAATCCGGCCGACAGTGAAGTCACGCACATCGGCATCGACATCCTGCTGCCGCGTGGTTTGTATTACGCCAATGACGCCGGCGGCCTGGACAGCCGCAGTGCCAGTTGGAAGGTCGAAGCCCGGGCCATCGATGCCGAGGGCGATCCACTGAACGACTGGTTCACGCTGGGCAGTGAGAGCCTGACCGCTGCCACCACCACGCCACAGCGGCGCACCTACCGTTATCCCGTCGCTGCGGGGCGATACGAAGTGCGTGCCACGCGGCTCGATGGGAAAGACACCAACTCACGCGCCGGGCACGAAGTGCGCTGGGGTGAGGCTCGGGGCTATCTGGCCGGCGGCGTCACTTTCCCTGACAACGTCACGCTGCTCGCCATCCGCATGCGCGCCACCGACAACCTGTCGCAGCGCTCCAGTCGGCTCATCAACTGCATCGTCACGCGCAAGCTGCCGGTCTGGTCGGCGGACTCTGGTTGGTCCATGCCTGTCCCGACCCGATCGATCGCCTGGGCCTTTGCCGACATCCTGCGCGCGAGCTACGGCGCCAAACTGCCGAATGCCCGGATCGATCTGACCGCCTTGGCGCAACTGGATCAGGTCTGGGCCGGTCGGGGCGATCGGTTCGATGGGGTCTTTGACCAGCAGGTCACGGTCTGGGAGGCGCTGACGCGGGTGGCCCGCTGTGGCCGGGCGGTGCCTTTCCTGCAAGGCGGCATCGTGCGCCTGGTGCGGGATGAGGCCAGAAGCTTACCGGTGGCACTCTTCAGTCCGCGCAACATCGTCAAGAACAGCCTCAAGATCCAGTACGTGATGCCAGGCGAAGAGACGGCGGACGCGGTGACGGTGGAATACTTCAGCAGCCGCACCTGGAAGCCCGATGAAGTGACGGTGAGCTTGCCGGGCTCCAGCAGCACCAACCCGGCCAAGCTGCGGCTCTTTGGTTGCACCACCGAAGCCCATGCGGTGCGCGAGGGGCTGTATCTGGCGGCGGCCAATCGCTATCGACGCCGCATCATCACCTTGCGCACCGAGCTCGAAGGGCTGATTCCGACCTATGGCGACCTGATCGCCATTGCCCATGACATGCCCAGTTGGGGCGCGGGCGGCGAGATCGTCGCCTGGGATGCTGACACCTACACCGCCACGCTGTCCGAGCCGGTCGCATTTGTCGATGGGCAAGAACATGTCATGGCCCTGCGCCGACGCGATGGTGGCGTCAGCGGCCCGCATGCGGTGACACCAGGCAGCGATGCGCAGCAGGTGGTCTTTGCCGACCTGCCCGACATCCCCATCGAAACCGGTCTGTCGGCCGAGCGCACCCATTTCGCCTTTGGGGTGGCCGAGCAATGGAGCCTGCTGGCCCGAGTGATCGCGGTGCGCCCGCGTGGCGAGCAGGTGGAAATCACCTGTGTGGCCGAGCACCCGGCAGTCCATAACGCCGATAGCAGCGCCGCCCCAACCTGAAAGGAAAGAAGATGAACGAACCCCACCTGATGGATGGCATGGTGGTCATGCCCCATGACGAATTTGAAACCCTGCTGGAACGCGCCGCCGAGCGTGGGGCGCGTCACGCCTTGTCCGATGTCGGCCTGGATGGCCCGGATGCTGCAAACGACATCCGCGAGCTCAGGAATCTGCTCGACGCCTTCAACGAGGCCAAGAAAACCGCCGGGCTCACGCTGGTCAAGATGCTGGTCACGGGTCTGGTGCTGGCCTTGCTCGCCGGCACCATCGTCAAAATCAAACTGTTCGGAGGCCCGCAATGAGCCCGATCTTCACAACGCTCGCCCCCGGGCTCTTTGAAGCCGGGGCCAAACTGATCGACCGCCTAATCCCCGATCCGGCCCAGCGCGAGCAGGCCAAGCTCGCCTTGTTCCAAGCTGAAGGTCAGCAGGCCCTGCAGGAAATGCAGGTCAGCCTCTCGGCCATTCTGGCCGAAGCCAATTCAGCCGACCCGTGGACCAGCCGCGCCCGCCCGACCTTTCTGTACGTGATCTACGGCGTGATCCTGCTGTCGGTGATCGGCAGCATCATCGGCATCTGGTGGCCCGCCGAAGTGTTCCAGGCCGCCGAAAACCTGTCCAAGCTGCTCAACGCCGTGCCCGAGAGCTTGTGGTGGCTCTTTGGTGCCGGCTACCTTGGCTACACCGGCGCGCGCAGTTTCGACAAGTGGCGCGGTGTGCCCAGGTAGGCATACACTGGCAGGCGATTGATCGCAAGCGACTGCGAACGTAAACCAAAGACCCCGTCTTCATTGGCTTCCCTCTTGGGTGGCCGGTGAAGGCGGGGTCTTTTGTCGTTTGTGCGCCAGAAATATGCACATCTCTCGCCAGATGGCCTTGGCTTTGTTCGCGAACAGCGCCTTCATGGAGGCATGTTCACCTTGACCCACGCCCCATGGCCCCGCGCCTGCTGACCTCGCCACAAGCCGCCGAGCGTCTGGGCCTGCCTGTGCAGGCGCTTTACAAACTGCGCGATGCCGACGAGGGTCTGGCCATCACCCAGACCGGCCTGCAGGTCGGCTACCAGCTCGATGACATCCAGGCGTACGAGCGCAGTGAAATGCAGGCCCTGGTCGAGCAGGTGCTGGCCACGGCACGGCCGCTGCCGCTGATTCGCGCCATGGCGCAACTGTTGCGTTCCCCGCCACCAGAAGATGAATTGCCTGCTCCAGCGTGGGATCCGGAACCAAAGCCACCACCGCCTTCGACTTCACCCAAGCTGGTGCCGCAGCCCATTCTGGCAGAAACCGATTCAGTTCCTGTAACGCCGCTAAAACCCACCAGTCACCCCTCGCCCAGCACGATGGTCTGGTTCCTCGTGCGCAGCAAACCTCGGCAGGAAGCGGTTGCGCTCGCCAACCTGGCACGCCAAGGCTTCGAATCCTATCTCCCCTTGTTTGCCGCAGAAAAACTCGTTCGTCGCAAATCCACCGTCGTGCAGGAGCCGATGTTTGCGCGCTACCTGTTCGTGCGCCTCGATACATCAGGCAATGGCCAGAGCTGGAGCCCGATCCGCTCCACCGTGGGCGTGAGCGAATTGGTGTGCTTCGGTAGCCGGCCCGCGCGGGTCGATGACGCCCTGATCGCCACCTTGCGCGAGCGCGAGGCCACACAGCAAGCCGACCCAATCACCCTGTTCGCCCATGGCGACAGCGTGCGCATCACCCAAGGGGCCTTTGCCGGTCTGGAGGCGATCTACCAGATGAATGACGCTGAAGGCCGTGCCATGGTGCTGCTGGATCTCTTGAGCAAACCTGTGGCCATGACGATCGACGCAGCCAGTCTGCGCAAGGTGGGGTGATCGGTCATGAGATTGGTCGCTTTATGTCCACAACAGGGTCGAAATGGACTTGATAGCTCTTGGCCTTCGAAGCCAACATGGCTGAAACAAAAACGCCTTGAGAGATCATGACCTTGAATGAAAACCAAACCTTCCGCGCAGCGCAATACGTGCGAATGTCCACCGAACACCAGCAGTACTCCACCCTAAACCAGGCCGACAAGATCCGTGAGTACGCAGACAAGCGCGGTATTGAGATCGTGCGCACCTATGCTGACGATGGCAAAAGCGGCCTCTCCATCGGTGGCCGCGCATCGCTGCAGAAACTGATCGCCGATGTCGAATCGGGCAACACCGATTTCAAGCTGATCCTGGTCTACGACGTCAGCCGTTGGGGCCGGTTTCAGGATGCGGACGAGTCGGCGTACTACGAATACATATGTAAGCGCAAGGGCATCAGTGTCGCCTACGTCGCCGAACAGTTCGAAAACGATGGCTCCCCCGTTTCAACAATCGTCAAAGGCGTTAAGCGTGCCATGGCGGGTGAATACAGCCGGGAGCTCTCGGCCAAGGTGTTTGCAGGCCAATGCCGCCTGATCGAACTGGGTTTTCGGCAAGGCGGCCCTGCCGGATTTGGGCTGCGTCGGGTGCTCATCGATCAGTCCGGCGCGATCAAGACCATCCTGAAACCGGGTGAGCACAAGAGCCTGCAAACCGACCGGGTGATCCTGGTGCCTGGTCCTGGCCACGAAGTGGCCACCGTCAATCAGATCTACCGTTGGCTGCTTGAAGATGACCTGCCCTTGGGTGAGATCGCCCAACGGCTCAATGCCATCCCCGTCTACACCGATCGTGATTGCCCATGGACGTATAGCACTGTGCGCCAGGTGCTCACCAACGAGAAGTACATCGGCAACAACGTCTACAACCGCCACTCCTTCAAGCTCAAGAAAAAGCACGTCGACAACCCGCCGCAGATGTGGATCCGCAAGCAAGGCGCGTTCGAGGGCATTGTCCCGCTTGACACGTTTATGGCCGCGCAGGAAATCCTGACGGAGCGCAGCCGCCGTTTCTCCGATGAAGAACTGCTCGAACACCTGCGATTGCTCTACCAGGAGCGTGGGACGCTGTCGGGCCTGATCATCAACGAGGCGCCGGCCCTGCCCAGCGCCGCTACCTACATCCAGCGCTTCGGCAGTTTGAGCAAGGCGTATGAACTGGTTGGTTTCCGCCCAGGGCGGGACCTGGAATTCCTCGAGATCAACCGGCGCCTGCGCCAACTGCATCCCGAAATCGTCGACCGCGCGCAGCACACCATCGCCGAATTGGGCGGCGAGATCTGGCGTGACCCGCAAACCGACCTGCTGCACCTGAACCAGGAACTGGTCATCAGCCTGGTAGTCGCGCGCTGTCAGCAACTGCCCAATGGCCTGCAGCGCTGGCGCATCCGCTTTGATCCCAGCCGCTACCACCCGGACATCACGGTAGCGGTACGGCTTGATCCCGCCAATGCCGCCGAACTCGATTACTACCTGCTACCGCGCCTCGACCTGCCCAACCAGGAATTGCAGGTCACGGCCAGAAACAGCGCCGAGATCGAATGCTTCCGCTTTGATGACCTGAACTTCTTCTACGGAATGTCCGAGCGGGAGCGCCTGCAACGACGGATCTGACCCTTCCGCCGCACGAAATACCAATCACCACCCATCCAGAAAGGAAACCCTGCCATGACACCTTACCACCCTGATTTACGCACCCCCTGGAGACCGCCATGCTGACCGGAATGCCAGAAACCGTCACCCTGATCCCCATCGCCCGAGTTGAAATCCTCAACTCCCGCGAACGCAATATGAAAATCTTCGAGGAGATCGTTGAGAACATCAAATCGATCGGTTTGAAGAAACCCATCACTGTCACCGAGCGCCCGGGCGATGATGGAAATCCCAAATACCTGCTGGTCTGCGGTGAAGGGCGCTTGAACGCCTTCCGCATCCTGGGCGAGACGCACATCCCCGCCCTGGTGGTCGACGTCAGCGATGAAGACGCCTTCATCATGAGCCTCGCCGAGAACATCGCCCGGCGTGGCCACCGGCCCCTGGAAATCCTGGCTGACATCGAAATCCTGCGCAAGCGCGGCTACGACGCCGACACCATCATCCACAAGACTGGCCTCTCACCCAAGTACGTCAAGGACATCGTCTTCTTGCTCGACCAGGGGGAAGAGCGCCTGATCGAAGGCGTGCAACGCGGCGCCATCCCGCTGACCACGGCGCTCGAAATTGCCCGCGCCAAGGACGACGACGAAAGCCTCGGCGGCATGCTCCAAGAAGCCTATGAAAACGGCCAGCTCAACCGGCGCCAGATCATCGAGACCAAGCGCCTCGTCGAGAAACGGCAGGAACATGGTCCTGGCTCGCCCAATCCTGGCCAGATCAAACCGCCCACCTCGAGCTACAGCCTGGTGCGTACCTACCAGCGTGAAGTCGAGCGGCAACGCAAAATGGTCCTCAAGGCCGAGCACGCGCACCAGCGCCTGCTGCTGGTGGTCCAGGGCTTAAAGAAGCTGTTCGCCGACGAGCATTTCGTGAACCTGCTGCGCGCCGAAGGGCTGGACACCTTGCCCAAGTATCTGGCCGAAAGAATTGACAACTTTGCAGCGACAACCTGAATGGAGCCACCACATGAATCCCGCGATGAACGCACAACTGGCACAACCCAAGATCACGCCGATGTACCCCGGCATCCATCAGGCCGATGAAACTGAAGAAGGTCCGAACCTGCCGAAGGCCCCGCTGAACACCTTGCTCGGCTTCGATCTGGAGACCTACCAGATCCTGCTCGACACCCTCATGCCCAGCAAACGCATCCCGGATGGGGTCATGAGCACCCGCAAGTACAAGCAGGTCGTTTCCTCCATCCACGAAATCGGCCTGATCGAACCCTTGTCGGTCATCCAGCACGACCCATCCAAGCCGGAGTTCATCCTGCTCGATGGCCATCTGCGCGTGCTTGCCTTGAAAGACCTGGGGGTGCACGAAGCCCCCTGCCTGATCGCCAAGGACGACGAGACCTACACCTACAACCACCGGATTAACCGGCTCTCCACCATCCAGGAACACTACATGATCCGCCGCGCCATCGATCGTGGCGTCAGCAAAGAACGCCTGGCCCGGGCCTTTGGCGTAAACCTGAGCTCCATCAACCGGCGCATCAACCTGCTCGAAGGCATTTGCCCGGACGCGATTGCCCGGTTGCAGGACAAGCAGTTCACACCCGATGTGACCCGGGTGCTGCGTAACATGAAAGCCGCCCGGCAGGTAGAGGCGGTGGAGCTGATGGTGGCGAGCAACACCATTACCGTGGCCCATGCCGACGCCCTGCTCAAGGCCACTCCCCCAGAGCAGCGCACCGACTTCAAACCCACCGAGCGTGACAAGCAACTGGCGCCCATCGAGCAGATCGTCAAACTCGAGAAGGAGATGAGCCAGGTCCAAACCCAGTACAAGGACGCCGAAGAAAACTACGGCTCTGACCTGCTCAACCTGGTGGTGGCCAAGGGCTACTTGACCAAGCTGCTCGGCAACGATGCCGTCAAAAGCTACATCACCCGGCACGAACCGGAGATCCTAGAGCATTTCGAATTGGTGGTGAATACGGTCAGCATGGAGGAGGCGGTGCAGCAGCAACTGGAGGCCGATGGTGAATTCGAGGAGGCCCCCGACAGCAACAACCAACCAGCTGCAGAAACCACGTCTCCCGATTCTGAAAATGACAACGAAACCTAAGACCAGGAAGGCAAATACGCTACCGAATAGAAAAGCCAGATGAAATGACCGATGGAAATGTCATTGCCGCGCTGCAATACCGAGGGGTAAAATGCTGACAATAAAGATAACCTTCGGAGGTGGCGATGCACTGGTATCTCGTTCATACCAAGCCCAAACAGGAAAAGTGCGCCCTGGAAAACCTCCATCGGCAGGGTTATCAGTGCTATCTCCCGACTCTCCCCTCAGAAAAACTCCGCCAAGGGCTGCTAACCGTTGCGGATGAGCCGTTGTTCCCGCGATACCTGTTCATTCGCTTGGGCCAGGGGGATTCAGCCAAGAGCTGGGCGCCGATCCGCTCTACCAAGGGTGTCAGCCGTCTGGTCAGCTTCGGGATCGAACCGGCGCGGGTGGATGATGGCCTGATCGAACTACTGCGAACACACGAAGCGTCTGTCCAGACCGAGCCGGAGCGGCTGTTCAAGCAGGGGGAGCGTGTGCGCCTCACAGAAGCGCCGTTTGCCGGCATCGAAGGCATCTACCAAATGGCCGATGGCGAGCGTCGGGTTATGGTGCTAATTGAGATCCTGAGCAAGCCCGTCGAAGTGCGTGTCCCTCCGGCCGGTTTGCGTAAGGCGAGCTAACAAACCTGCCGCGTTATTGCCTGTTTGGCAAAAAACCTTTCTCAAAGTCATGACGGTGTGGCACAATGTTGTTCGTCCGTCGAACTTGCGGCAGCACCTTTGCCGCATTTCATTGTTCCGGACCCCCTGTTAAAACCCGCTGACCGCGCTTGCTGATCGTGAAACGGCATGGCGGTAGCGTGCCAAGTCACCTTGAGCCTCGTATCCCCACTACAGAAATTGGCTGGTTTCCAAGAGGAAATCCAGTTCGAAGTTCTGCGTCGTTTGCATCAGACGCCCCAGGTCAGTCAGCGTGCGCTGGCTAAGGATCTGGGGGTGGGACTTGGCACGATCAATTTCTGCTTCCAGGCTCTTGTTGAAAAGGGTTTGGTCAAGATGCAGAACTTCAGTCAAAGCAAGAACAAATTGCGCTATGCCTATTTGCTCACGCCGGCCGGCGTGGCTGAAAAATCAAAGCTGACGGCGGAGTTTCTGAGACGGAAGGTGGCAGAGTATGAGGTGCTGCAACGGGAAATTGATGAATTGAAGTCGGAGATCAGTTAGAAATCACTATGACCGACATGATCAATGTGAAGCCTGTAATCCTTTGCGGTGGCTCGGGTACTAGGCTTTGGCCGCTTTCTCGCTCTGGTTTCCCAAAGCAGTTTCTTTGTCTGACCGGAAAAGAAAGCCTCTTTCAAGAAGCGACAAAGCGCTTGATGGGACTATCGGGTGAAGACATCAATGTCTGCTCCCCCTTCATTGTCACCAATGAAGAACATCGTTTTTTGTCGCTCGAGCAGTTGCGTGAAATCGGTGTGGAGTCGGGTGCAGCCCTGTTGGAGCCGGTTGCCAGAAACACCGCACCCGCTCTTACGCTGGCCGCGCTCGCTGCTGTCGAGAATGGTGATGACCCCGTGCTGGTGGTTACCCCCGCAGACCAGGCCGTGGCAAACACTTCAGCGTTCAATGGCGCCATGCACGAAGCCATCCGCCAGGCGGCCGAGGGCGCCATCGTTATCCTGGGTATCACCCCCGACCGCCCCGAAACCGGCTACGGCTACATCCAGGCGGTTGTTGCGCCCACGCCTACCCTGGTGGTCGAGCGGTTTGTCGAAAAGCCCGATGAAGCGACCGCCAGGCAGTACCTGACAGAGGGTGGCTACTACTGGAACGCTGGCATGTTCGTGCTCAAAGCGTCCGTCTGGCTTCAGGCCATCGAAACCTTCCGGCCGGACATTGCGGCCACCACCCGCGCCGCCTGGGCTCGGCGCAGCACCGATTCCGCATTCGTTCGGCCTGGCAAGGCCGAGTTTGCAGCTATATCCAGTGACTCCATCGACTACGCCGTCATGGAACGCTGCCCAGGAAGCCGCTTCCCCATCTGCATGGTCCCGCTGGACGCCGGCTGGAGCGACCTCGGCGTTTGGGACGCCGTGTGGAGCGTATTGCCCAAAGACCCGCACGGAAACGCCCATGTGGGCGACGTGCTGGCCACCGACTGCCGCAACACCCTGGTGCATGCCACCAGCCGCCTGGTGGCTCTGGTGGGCGTTCAAAATCTGGTGGTGGTGGAAACGCCCGACGCCGTGCTGGTGGCCGACCGGTCGCGCAGTCAGGAAGTGAAGCACATCGTCAACGGACTGAAGCAGCAACAGCGCGAAGAGCACACCCTGCACCGCAAGGTCCACCGCCCCTGGGGCTGGTACGACAGCATCGACGAAGGCGGGCGCTTCAAGGTCAAACGCATCCAAGTCAAGCCCGGAGCCAGCCTCAGTCTGCAAAAGCACCACCACCGCGCCGAGCACTGGGTGGTCGTCAGCGGCACGGCAGAAATTACATGCGGCGAAAAAAAGCTGTTGCTCACGGAAAACCAGTCTACCTACATCCCGCTGGGAGAGGTTCATCGCCTCGTCAACCCTGGTGCTATCCCGCTGGAAATCATTGAGGTGCAATCAGGTGGCTATCTGGGCGAAGATGACATCGTTCGATTCACCGACAACTATGGCCGGGCTTGAGTCCACATAAAAACCATGACAAACAAAAAAAAGACTGCGCTCATCACTGGCGTCACCGGACAAGACGGTGCTTACCTTGCCGAATTCCTGCTCAACAAGGGCTACATCGTTCACGGCATCAAGCGTCGCACTTCCTTGTTCAATACGGACCGGATTGATCACCTGTTTCAGGACCCGCACGAGCCTGTTCAGCGCTTTGTGCTTCATCACGGCGACATGACAGATTCGTCAAGCCTGACCCGCATCATTCAGCAAGCACGGCCCGACGAAATCTATAACCTCGCGGCCCAGAGCCATGTCGCTGTGAGTTTCGAGGAGCCCGAGTACACCGCCAACAGCGATGCTCTTGGGGCCTTGCGGATGTTGGAGGCGCTGCGGATTCTGGGCATGGAAAAGCACACGCGCTTCTACCAGGCGTCTACATCGGAGCTGTATGGTCTAGTTCAGGAAGTACCGCAAAAAGAGACCACGCCGTTTTATCCGCGCAGTCCCTATGCGGTCGCAAAGCTGTACGCCTACTGGATTACTGTGAACTACCGTGAAGCCTACGGCATGTACGCCTGCAACGGCATCCTCTTCAACCACGAAAGCCCGATCCGTGGTGAAACCTTTGTGACTCGCAAGATCACCCGGGCACTGGCGCGCATCAAGCTGGGTATTCAGGATTGCTTGTACCTTGGTAATCTGGATTCCCGTCGCGACTGGGGTCACGCCAAGGACTATGTCGAGATGCAGTGGTTGATGCTGCAGCAGGACAAACCCGAAGATTTCGTGATCGCCACTGGCGTGCAGTACAGTGTGCGCGATTTCGTCGATGCAGTTGCCAAAGAGCTGGGCATGAGCATCCGCTGGGACGGTAAAAACGAAAACGAAAAAGGCTACGACCAGGCCACCGGCAAATGCATCGTCTCGGTGGATCCACGGTACTTCCGTCCGACCGAGGTGGATACATTACTTGGTGATGCCAGCAAGGCTCACCAAAAATTGGGCTGGAAGCCGAAGATCAGTTTTGCAGAGTTGGTGAGCGAGATGGCCCATAGCGACCTGCAACAGGCCGAGTTCGACCTGAAGGTCAAGCAGCATGGCCATAGGGCTCTGCGTAACCAAGGCTGAGCACGGTGTCAAAGCCCCGAATTTTCCTCACCGGCGGCAGCGGCATGGTCGGGCAGAACCTCCTGGAGCACCCGGGGGTCCGCGATTGGGATTTTGTCTCGCCTTCCAGTCGTGAACTGGATCTCACCGATTATTCGGCAACCCGTAAATTCATTAAGCAGGTCAAGCCGGATATCGTCATTCATTCGGCCGGACGTGTTGGCGGCATCCAAGCCAACATGGCGCACCCGGTTGATTTTCTGGTGACAAATTTCGACCTGGGTCGCAACGTCATTCTGGCGGCGCGAGACGCGGGTGTGAGCAAGCTGCTTAACCTTGCGAGCTCGTGCATGTACCCGCGTGCGGCTGCAAACCCGCTACCTGAGTCGCTGATTCTGCAGGGTGAACTTGAGCCGACCAATGAGGGCTATGCGCTGGCAAAGATTTTTGCGACCCGGCTTTGCGAGTACATCGTACGCGAAAACCCGGCCTTGCAATACAAGACTTTGATTCCGTGCAATCTTTTCGGCCGCCACGACAAATTCGATCCCCGCCATTCCCATCTCATTCCCGCAATCATTCACAAGGTGCATCAGGCGAAGTTGCAGGGGGCGGACACGGTTGACATCTGGGGCGACGGCAGCGCACGTCGCGAGTTCCTGTACGCGGGGGATCTGGCGGATGCAGTAATGCGTGCGCTCTCCAACTTTGAATCCGTTCCTTCGTTAATGAATATTGGGCTGGGCCAAGATTTCACGATCAACGAGTACTACGCAACAGTGGCTAAAGTGGTTGGCTGGCGCGGTCGTTTCGTCCACGACCTAAGCAAGCCAGTCGGCATGAAGCAGAAACTGGTGGACAGCGCGCGCCAGCGCGATTGGGGCTGGACGCCGATTACAACGCTGGAGGCGGGCATTGCCAAAGCCTATACGTTCTATCTTGAGGAAGTGACCGAATGAGTTTCAAGTACCCTCTTGCAACTGCCACTTGGGATGACGCCGAGTACGCCGCATTGCAGCGCGTGATCCAGTCCGGCATGTTCACCATGGGCCCCAACGTGTTCGAATTCGAGAAGCAGTTCGCTGCCTACCTTGGCGTTAAACACTGTGTGATGGTGAATTCAGGCTCATCTGCAAACCTGCTGATGGTGGCGGCATTGCGCTATACCCAAAATCCTGCGTTGGCACTCAATCCTGGCGACGAGGTCATCGTGCCCGCGGTCTCATGGAGCACGACCTATTATCCGCTGTACCAGTACGGCCTGAAGATAAAGTTTGTGGACATCGATCTTCAAACACTGAACTTTGACCTAGACGCACTGGCTCAGGCCGTGACCGACAAGACTCGCCTCATCATGGTAGTCAACTTGCTGGGCAACCCGAATGACTTTGACCGCATTAGGACGATTATTGGTAGTCGGAATATCACGCTTGTCGAAGACAATTGCGAGTCGCTCGGTGCGCGCTACAAGGGCCGACACGCTGGTACCTTCGGTGTGATGGGCAGCTACAGCTCCTTTTTCTCGCACCATATTTCGACCATGGAAGGCGGGCTCATCAGCACGGACCATGATGAGCTGCATCACATCCTCCTTGCGTTGCGTGCCCATGGTTGGACACGCAATCTACCGAAGTTCAATCATGTGTGTGGCGAAAAAAGCGACGACCCGTTTAAGGAGTCTTTCCGCTTCGTGCTGCCAGGCTATAACGTGCGTCCGCTGGAAATGTCGGGCGCATTGGGGATCGAGCAGGTGAAAAAACTGCCAATGCTGGTCGCCGAACGTCGCAAGAATGCGGCACTGCTGCAAGACGCCATGAGCAATCACCCGCTGGTGATGATTCAGAAAGAAATCGGCGAGAGCAGTTGGTTCGGCTTCAGTTTGGTCATTCGTCCCGGCGCCGACTTGACGCGCGAGCAGTTGGTGAACCGTCTGAATACGCTGGGATTTGAAGTTCGCCCCATCGTTGCCGGCAATTTCGCAAAAAACGAAGTGGTCAGATACTTCAACTCGGAGACGGCGGGGCCGTTGGTCAATGCAGAGCACATTGACAACAACGGCTTGTTTGTCGGCAATCACCACTACTCCATTGCAGACGCTATCACACAACTCAAGAGTCTTTAACGATGAAAGCAGTCATTCTGGCGGGTGGTCTGGGAACCCGGATCTCCGAAGAGACCCATCTCAAGCCCAAGCCGATGATCGAGATTGGGGGTAAGCCCATTCTTTGGCACATCATGAAGATGTATTCGGCGCATGGCGTGAATGATTTCGTGATCTGTTGTGGTTACAAAGGCTATGTCATCAAGGAGTACTTCGCCAATTACTTCCTGCATATGTCGGATGTGACGTTCGATATGGCGCATAACCGGATGGAAGTGCATCAACAGAAAGCCGAGCCTTGGCGCGTCACCTTGGTGGATACCGGCGAGGAAACCCTGACAGGCGGGCGCCTTCGTCGTGTCGCTGACTACGTGGGGAAAGAGGAAGCATTCTGCTTTACATATGGTGACGGCGTGTCCGACATTGATATTTCAGCCGAGATTGCATTTCACACGCAGCACGGCAAGTTGGCTACTGTGACTGCGGTACAGCCCCCGGGGCGCTATGGGGCGCTCCAACTGGATGGTAGCCATGTGAATGGCTTCTCCGAGAAGCCGCGCGGCGATGGCGGCCTGATCAATGGTGGTTTTTTCATTCTGTCGCCCCGCTGCATCGACCTGATTGATGGCGATAAAACCAGCTGGGAGGGCGCGCCGCTCATGCGTCTGGCCGCTGAAGGCCAGTTGATGGCTTTTGAGCACCAGGGATTTTGGCAACCGATGGATACGTTGCGCGAAAAGAATCTGCTGGAAGAGTTGTGGGCCTCGGGCAAGGCGCCGTGGAAAGTATGGTCCTGAATCGTTCCTTCTGGCGCGGCAAGCGCGTTTTCCTGACCGGGCATACCGGGTTCAAGGGCGGCTGGCTGGCACTTTGGCTCAGCGAGATGGGCGCGGAATTGCATGGCTATGCGCTGGCGCCTTCGACCGATCCGAGTTTCTATGCGGTGACCGGTCTGGCCGAGCGGCTTGCCAGCAGCACGATTGCGGATGTTCGTGATGCGGCTGCCTTGAATGAGGCGCTCGCATCGGCGGCTCCTGAAATCGTCTTGCACCTTGCCGCCCAGCCGCTGGTGCGCTATTCCTACGTCGCGCCTGTTGAGACCTATGCGGTCAACGTCATGGGCACAGTCAACCTCTTCGAGGCAGTGCGCCAGACGGCAAGCGTCAAGGCGATCGTGAACGTCACCACGGACAAGTGCTACGAGAACCGGGAGCGCAACGATCCCTACACCGAAGATGAAGCGCTCGGTGGCTACGATCCTTACTCCAGCAGCAAGGCCTGCTCGGAGCTGGTGACATCGGCCTATCGCCGGTCTTTCCTTGCTGCGCAGGGGGTTGCGCTCGGTAGCGCTCGCGCTGGCAACGTGATCGGTGGCGGTGACTGGTCTGCCGACCGTCTTCTGCCGGACTTCCTGCGAGCCATCGACGCGGGCGAGACACTGAGCATTCGCTATCCCCAAGCCGTACGCCCGTGGCAGCATGTGCTGGAGCCGCTGTCGGGCTATCTGCAGCTCGCCGAAAAGCTGTATGCGGAAAATGCTGCCTATGCGGAAGCTTGGAATTTCGGGCCGGAAGAAGCCGATTCGCGCCCCGTTGAATGGCTGGTCGACAAGCTCTGTGCGCGCGTACCGGGTGCCCGTTGGCAGCGTGAAGCGGTTCCACAGCCGCACGAGGCTGGGACACTCAAGCTGGACAGTGGCAAGGCGAAGCAACGGCTGAACTGGTGGCCGCGCTGGGCGCTTGAGCAAGCGCTGGCCCACACAGTCGACTGGCATCTGGCCTGGCGTCAAGGCGCTGACATGCGCGCGTACAGCCTGCAGCAGATCGCCGCCTACGAGACGGCGATGGGGGCCGCATGAGCAGCCGTTTTGATGTCCAGTCGGCTCCGTTGTCGGGCCTGAACGTGCTTGTGCGCAAGCCGCTTGGCGACAGCCGTGGCTATCTCGAGCGCATGTTCTGCGTGGACGAGTTGCAGGACGTTTTCGGTGCGCGCCGCATCGTACAGATCAACCACACGCTGACCCAGACACGGGGCACGGTGCGTGGGATGCATTTTCAGCACGCCCCGCATGCCGAGATGAAGTTTGTGTCATGCCTGCGCGGCTCGGTGTTCGATGTGGCGGTGGATCTGCGCAAAGGGTCGCCGACTTTTTTGCAATGGCATGCGGAGCTGTTGAGTGCCGACAACCACAAAACCCTCGCGATACCGGAAGGTTTCGCGCATGGATTCCAAACTCTCACGGATGATTGCGAAATGCTTTATTTGCACACTGCCGCATACGCGCCGGGCGCTGAGGCCGGCCTAAGTCCGAAGGACGCCAAACTGGCGATTGCGTGGCCGTTGCCCATTGCCGAAATCTCACCACGAGACGCCGCACATGCGCTGATTGCCGACGATTTTGTGGGAGTGAAGCGATGAAGTGCCGTCACTGCGCAAGCGAATTGAAGTTGCCGATGGTCGACCTCGCCAGCGCGCCGCCATCCAATTCCTACCTGACTGAACGGACCATGCATGCACCGGAAAAATGGTTTCCGCTGCGCGTGCTGGTGTGCGAAGTGTGCTGGCTGGTGCAGACCGAAGATTTTGCGCAGGCCGATGAGCTCTTCGACGCGGACTATGCCTATTTCAGCGGCTTTTCCACCAGTTGGCTGGCGCACTCCGAACGCTATGTGACCGACATGAGCGCCCGCTTCAGTCTGGGTGCGCAGTCGCATGTGGTGGAAGTTGCGGCCAATGACGGGTATCTCTTGCAGTACGTGAAGGCCCGCGGCATTCCCTGCACTGGCGTTGAGCCCACGGCCAGCACAGCCGCTGCCGCTCGCGCCAAGGGCCTCGACATTGTTGAAGCGTTTTTCAGCGTGGATCTGGCCAGGGCGTTGGTCGGGCAAGGCAAGCAAGCCGACCTGACAGCGGCCAACAATGTTCTTGCCCATGTGCCCGATATCAACGATTTTGTGGCCGGGTTTGCACTCCTACTCAAAGAACAAGGCGTCGCCACCTTTGAGTTTCCGCACTTGCTGAAGTTGCTGGCAGAAACACAGTTCGACACCATCTACCACGAGCACTTCTCGTATCTGTCACTGACGGCAGTGCAACAGGTCTTTGCAGCCAATGGACTGGCTGTGTTCGATGTCGAGGAGTTGCCCACCCACGGTGGCAGTCTGCGCGTGTACGCGCAGCGCATCGATACCGGCAAGCATGTGACAGGCGCGCGCGTGGCGCAGGTGCTGGCGGCGGAAAAGGCCAGCGGCATGCTGAGCGCCGCCCACTATCGCGACTTCCAAGTGCGGACCAACCGCATTAAGTACGAATTGACCCGCTTCCTGCTAGATGCCAAGCGTGACGGCAAGCGTGTCGCGGCCTACGGCGCCGCCGCCAAGGGCAATACGTTGCTCAATTACGCCGGCATCCGAGCCGACCTGATCGATTTCGTGGTGGACCGCAATCCGGCCAAGCAGGATAAATACATGCCCGGGAGTCGTATCCCGATTGTTTCTGAAGAGCGCCTCAAGCGCGAGAAGCCCGACTACGTTCTGATTCTGCCGTGGAATCTCAAGACCGAGCTCGTCGTCCAGCTGGCCTATGTCAAGGACTGGGGCGGCCAGCTCGTGACGGCGATCCCGCATCTGGAGGTTGCATGAGCCAGCGCATCTACTACACGAAGCCTTCGATCACTGAACTCGAAATCGAGTATGCGAATGACGCCGTGCGTAACGGTTGGGGCGATCGTTGCTACGAGTACATCGTGCGCTTCGAGGAGGCTTTCAAAGAGCATCTTGGTGTCAAGTATGCGATCGCCACCTCGAGCTGTACCGGCGCCTTGCACATGGGCATGGCGGCACTCGGCATCGGTCCTGGTGACGAGGTGATCATGGCCGACACCAACTGGATCGCTTCTGCAGCACCCATCGTGCATCTGGGTGCCAAGCCGGTGTTCGTCGATATCGACGCCGCCAGCTGGTGTCTGGATCCGGATCAGGTTGAGGCCGCCATTACACCGAATACCAAGGCCATCCTTGCTGTGCATATCTACGGCAATCTCTGCGACATGGGCCGTCTGCTGGCGATCGGCGCCAAGCACGGTATTCCGGTCATCGAGGATGCGGCCGAGGCAATCGGTTCGCAATACCAGGGCAAGCGTGCCGGCAGCATGGGCGCCTTCGGCAGCTTTTCCTTTCACGGCACCAAGACCATGACCACCGGCGAAGGTGGCATGTTCGTGACCAATGACGCATCGCTTTACGAAACCGTGTTGACCCTGTCGAATCATGGGCGTGCACGTGGCCAGACCAGGCAGTTTTGGCCTGACATGGTTGGCTTCAAGTACAAGATTTCCAATGTTCAGGCTGCCATCGGCTGCGCTCAGGTCGAGCGTATTGACGATTTGATTGCCCGCAAACGCGAGATTTTTGCGAACTATCGTGAGTTGCTCAAACCACATCCCGAAGTGACCTTAAATCCCGAGGCCGCGGGGAATGTGAATGGTGCTTGGATGCCCAGCGCTGTTTTTACGGCGGCCAGCGGCGTCACGCGTGAGAGCTTGCAAACCGAGTTCAGCGCCGGCAATATCGATGCGCGCGTTTTCTTTCACCCCCTCTCCTCCCTGCCGATGTTCGACGAGCGGATGCAGAACCACCGGGCTTGGGATATTCCCGGCCGCGCCATCAACCTGCCCAGCTTCCACGATATGCAGTTGGCAGACCAGCAGCGGGTGGCGGCCGTGATTGCTAAAGTGCTTGCCGATAGCCGGAGCGTCTGATGAAGCTGCTGCTGCTGTGCGACGCGCGTGTCGGCAATGCGATTGCCGAATGGCTGCTGGAGAGCTACTCCGACGACATTGGCGCGGTCGTGACCGTCAGTGAGAGCGCTGTCTGCATGGCCGCACGCAAGAGAGGGATTCCGGGCGTCGTGTTTGAGTCCGAGGCTCAACTGCAGGGCGCGTTGGGTGCGCTGGCACCTTTCGATCTTGGCGTCCTGGCGTGGTGGCCCAAGCTGATTTCCCCGGCGCTCATGTCGTTGGCCAAGGGCGGTTTCATCAATACCCATCCCAGCTTCTTGCCCTACAACCGGGGCAAACACTACAACTTCTGGGCCTTGGTGGAGCAGGCGCCTTTTGGTGTAAGCCTTCATTTTGTGGATGAAGGCATCGACAGCGGGGACATCATCGCTCAGCAAGCCATCCCCTACGATTGGGAGGATACCGGCGGGAGTCTCTATGCCAAGGCCGGTGCAGGGATGGTCGAGCTATTCAAGTTAGCGTACCCGCAGATTCGTAGCGGCACCATCCAGCGCACGCCCCAAGATGCCCGCGAGGGCAGTCTGCACTACGCTCGGGAGATTGATGTGGCAAGCAGCGTTCATCTCGACAAGCACTACACTGCGCGCGAATTGATCAACCTTCTGCGCGCCAGAACCTTCCCGGGTCACCCCGCCTGCCGTTTTGAGGAAAACGGTGAAACGTACGAAATCACAGTGAATATCAAGAGGAAATCCGTATGACGCCCTATCAACAATTCAAACAGGAATGCGATCGCGAAATCGAGGCGATCGGTCGCGACGAGAGCCTGATCTCCGCTACCCGTGACTGGGTCAATCGTGCGAATGCGCAAAAGTACTCCTACCACTTCGAGTGGCTGGGGCGCCCCATCATCCAGTATCCGCAGGACATCGTCGCGATGCAGGAGCTGATCTGGAGCGTCAAGCCGGATCTGATTATCGAAACCGGAATCGCCCATGGCGGCTCGCTGATCTTCAGCGCCTCCATGCTCGCCCAGCTGGACATGTGCGACGCCATCGAAGCCGGCACGACGCTGGACCCGAAAAAGTCCTCGCGCCTCGTGATTGGCCTGGACATCGATATTCGTGCGCATAACAAAGCGGCGATTGAGGCCCATCCGATGGCTTCACGTATCAAGATGTTCCAGGGGTCGAGCGTGGATCCGCAGATCGTGGCCGAGGTCAAGAACATCGCTGCTGGCTACAAGCGGGTGCTCGTCTGTCTGGACTCCAACCATACCCACGCGCATGCTTTGGCCGAGCTCGAGGCCTTTGCGCCGTTGGTGACCCCAGGCAGCTATTGCGTTGTGTTCGACACCATCATCGAAGATCTTCCGGCTGATAGTTTCCCCGATCGTCCCTGGGGTCATGGAGACAATCCTAAGACTGCGGTCTGGGAGTATTTGAAAGCACACCCCGAATTCGAGATCGACAAGAGCATCGACCACAAGCTGCTGATCAGCGTGGCACCTGACGGATATCTGAAGCGGATGCGATAAAGCGCTCGCAAGTTGCCTCTCCGTGTCACTCAAGAAAAATGTCATCGCCAATTACCTCGGGCAGGGGTGGACTGGTCTGGTCGGCCTGGCCTTTGTGCCCCTGTACATCAGGTATCTGGGCATCGAGGCGTATGGCTTGATTGGCATTCTTGCGTTACTGCAGGCATGGCTCACGCTTCTGGATATGGGGATGACGCCTACGCTCAACCGGGAGATGGCACGTTTTACGGCAGGGGCGCACACTCCGCAGTCCATCCGTGACTTGCTGCGTAGTCTGGAAATCATTTGTTTTGGCGTGGCCGCGCTGATTGGTGTACTGGTTTGGGCGGCTTCCGGTTGGCTGGCAGCAGATTGGTTGCTCGCTGACAAATTGCCGCTGGATGTTGTTGCACAGGCCATTGCCATCATGGGCGGGGTGGTCGCATTACGGTTTGTCGAAGGTATTTATCGCGGTGCAATCCTCGGTCTACAACGCCAAGTGTTCTTCAACATGGTGAATGCGGTGTTGTCCACCGTGCGCGCCGTGGGCGCTATCGCTGTGCTGGCCTGGATATCACCCACGATTGAGGCCTTCTTTATTTGGCAAGGCCTGGTGTCGATCGTTTCGATCGTCGCTTTCGCAACTGCTGCGCATGGGAGCTTGCCAGAAGCACCCCAGCCAGCCCGATTCTCGTGCCAGGCCTTAATGGATATCCGTCACTTTGCAGGCGGGATGATGGTGGCTACGATTCTTGCGATTTTGCTCACGCAAGTCGACAAAGTGCTCCTTTCGAAGCTGATCAGTCTGGAGGCTTTCGGCTATTACACGCTGGCCGGAACCGTCGTCACGACCATTGGGATGCTGATTGCTCCTATTACCCAAGCTTTTTATCCACGCTTCACCGAGCTTGTGGCAAATGGTGGGCATCAGGAACTGGTTCAAACCTACCATTGGAGCGCGCAACTTGTGACGGTGTTGGCGGCGCCCGTTGCGCTGATGCTTGTTTTTTTCGGCAAGGGGCTGCTGGTTTTGTGGACGGGCAACGTGGTGCTCGCGAATGAGGTCGCCCCGATACTTGCGTTATTGGCGGCAGGCACGTTGCTCAATGGATTGATGCATATCCCCTATATGCTTCAGTTGGCCCATGGTTGGTCGGGATTTGCGGCCCGGGTCAATTTGGTGGCGGTGGTTGTCTTGGTGCCTGCCATCTTGTGGGTGACGCCACGCTATGGGGTGCTTGGAGCTGCATGGGTGTGGGTTTTGCTCAATGCAGGATATGTATTGATTGGCATCCATTTCATGTATCGACGTCTGTTGTCCGATCAAAAATGGACGTGGTACTGGAGCGATACGGCGCGTCCTATGGCGGCAGCCACCTTGGTGGCTTGGGGGTTGAGCGGGATTCAGCCCGAAGGAATCGGAAGATTCGCGGAGTTTGCATGGCTTCTTGCGGCGGGCATCTGTGTTGCCGGGGCGGCAATTGTTGTGACGCCGAAACTCCGCACTTCGATGATCCATATTGTTTTTGGAAGAATGAGCAAGCATGACTGAAGTCACCATGGCCCATCGCACGGGTGCAACCGAGCCCCCTGCTGTCAGCATCGGGATGCCTGTGTACAACGGGGATAAATATATACGCGAGGCTTTGGATACCCTGCTGAGTCAAAGTCATACGGACTTTGAATTGATCATTTCGGATAACGCATCTACGGATGGGACGGGGTCAATTTGTCAGCAATATGCAGCGAAAGATGGGCGGATCCGCTATGTCAGACAGGCTGTCAATCTTGGTGCCTTGGCGAATTTCACATTCGTACGGGATGCGGCACGAGGGGGTTACTTCATGTGGGCGGCGGCGGACGACAAATGGGATCCGAACTGGATCAGCGAGATGTTAAGTGCCATGAAAAGAACCGGAGCCAACGCGGCTTTTGGCAAAGTTCAAAGCATCGACGAGCATTCCTGCGATCTCGAGCACCCCGCGAATCATTCAAGTTTCGACTATCGCGGTTCGCGGTGGTTGCGGCAGCTTAAATATTTTTTGCAATTTGAGGGGGCTGGCAAGGCGAACCCGATTTATGCCTTGTGGAGGGCCTCTACTCTGAGGGATATACAACTCAAAAACTATCTGTATGACTACCTGATCGTCTTTGATTTGCTGGGTAAAACTGAAATAACCAGTTGCAGTGGTTCGAGAATTTTCAAACGGATCCACTCAGACAGCGAGGGGGGCGGGGCTCCCGTGCCTTCCAGCAAAGGTCTGATTGCAACTGTCCGTCGCATGGGCGGTTATCTGGCTCGGCCAATTCCCAGGGGCCTTATTCCAGGATATGTGCAACTGGCTGTTGGCAATCGAGCATCGCTGGTTGCGGCTGTTCCGTTCAAATACCTTGTCGCCTATTGGTTCATGATTTCGAATAGCCGGTTAACTCGCCGTAAACCTGCATGAATAACATTCTGAATCTGCTCAATCGGTCTTGCGGTCTGCATGTCCTGCACTTGGGAAATCTGAACCCGACTCCATTCTTGAGAGGGGTGCTGTGATCATTTCGCACATGATCGGTGGCCTGGGAAACCAGATGTTCCAGTATGCCGCTGGCCGCGCGCTTTCCTTGGCGCGCGGTGTCCCGCTGCGTCTGGATACGCAGGACTTTGCTGGTTATGCGCTGCATAACGGCTTTGAACTGCATCGGATCTTTGGTCTTGACGCGTCGGTTGCCAGCAAGAGAGACGTGCGTCAAGTACTTGGCTGGCGCGCGTTCGACCCCCTGCGTCGAAAACTCTTTCACCCAAGGTTTCTAAAGTTCAGGGGCGCGAGCTTGTTCGTCGACTCGCTTTCAAACCAGCGGTACGACCTCACAGATATGCCGGATACCTGTTACCTGATGGGGAACTGGCAGTCGGAACGTTATTTCGTACAAGTTGCGGAGACCATTCGCGCCGATTTTGCATTCAGGGCTGCCCCCGTGGGGCGAAATGCAGAGTTGGCTGAATTGATCGGTAACACCACCGCGGTTAGCTTGCATGTCCGGAGAGGTGACATTGCTGCAAATCCTGCGTCATTGGCCGTGCATGGACTTTGTTCTCTGGACTATTACCGCAAGGCGATCGAACATGTGGCGGCCAAGCTGGACAATCCAGAGTTTGTGGTTTTTTCGGACGACATGGCCTGGGTTCGAGAAAATCTGCATGTCGGTTATCCCAGTCATTACGTTGATCACAACAAGGGGCCTGAGAGCTATAACGATATGCGCTTGATGAGCCTTTGCCGCCACCACATCATTGCGAACAGTTCGTTCAGCTGGTGGGGGGCTTGGTTGAATCCGAACCCAGAAAAGATCGTCGTGGCGCCTCAGCGCTGGTTCGTTGCGAACTATGATTCGTCCGAGATCGTTCCAGCTTCCTGGACCCAAATATAGGGCCGCAAGTTTGGTGGCGCGTGGATTGGTGTGGTTTGTCTTTTGAGAATGTGGTGGTTGTTTGGTGAATCAGGTCGCAATAAAAATCAGTGTCTGCATTCCGGCGTACAACCGGTCGACTGTGCTGCCCGCGCTTCTGGAGTCTGTTCTCACGCAGGACTTTGACGACTTCGAAGTCGTCATCAATGAGGATGGCTCGCCCGAGCGTGAGCAGATCCGGGCGGTTGTAGAAAGCTATGCCGGTCAATATCCAGGTCGAATCCGGTATTTCGACAATGAACGCAATCTGGGGTACGACGCCAATCTGAGAGCGCTCATCGAGCGTGCCCGCGGCGAGTATTGCCTGTTCATGGGGAACGATGACCTTATGTGCCCGGGGGCGCTTAGAACCATATCAGGCGCCATATCGCGACACCCCAAGGTGGGTGTTTTCCTGCGCAGTTTTGCCGCCTTTGATGGCACGCCAGACAATATCGTCCAAACATTCAAATATTTCGACAAGGAAATATTCTTTCCGGCTGGCGCGGGGACGATCAGCACGTTTTACAAACGCTCAGTCGTCATCCCCGGTGTGACGCTGCGCCGAGAAGCGGCGCTACGGTTCGCTACGGACCGGTTTGACGGCTCGCTCCTGTACCAGATCTATCTGGTGGCCAATATTCTGGTTGAGTGGAATGGCGTCTTCTCGCCTGAAATTGTTACCTGGTACAGAAATGGGGGCATTCCCGATTTTGGAAATAGCGCCGCAGAGAAGGGAAAGTTCGTTCCGCGCACAAGGACGATCGAATCGTCCATGAATTTTATGCGGGGCATGCTGGATATTGCGCAATACGTGGAGTTGGAACGAGGCGTCAATATTTACCGCCCCATTCTTCGAGACCTTTCAAATTACTCATACCCGATTCTCTCTGTTCAGGCCGAGAAGCCTGTCGGCGAATTCTTCAGGTATTACATCGCCCTGATCAAGCTGGGTTTTGGCCGACAGTTCTTGTTCCATGCGTACTTCTTCGCCATCCTGTTGCTGGGTACGCGACGCATGGAGATCTTGATCGCCTGGATCAAGAAGAAACTTGGCCGCACTCCGGTGCTCGGCTCGGTTTATATGGGCGGCGATCAAAAAGAATGATATGGCTGCTCAACTTGGCAAGCTAATGCAAACACGGACCCTCATCATTGGTGGCACTGGGTATATTGGCACGCATCTCATCGCCAACCTGCTTGCAACCGGGCGGCGTGTGACTGTCATGGGGAGGAGTGCGGCGCCGCGTTCTCCATTGCCGCAGGGAGTGGCTTACTGCGCTGGCGACTTCGGCGAGCGCAATCTGATCAGTGCTTTGCTGGATCAGCACCAAGAAGTGATCCATCTGGCCTACGCCACTGTGCCAAATACTTCTTTCGATAATCCATTGGCGGACTTGTCGCAAAATCTGCCGCCCGCGGTGCAACTGTTTTCCGAGGTGGCGCAGCGAGGCGGGCGCTTGATTCTGGTTTCGTCGGGCGGAACCATCTATGGCCAAGCGGATCGGCTCCCCATATCGGAAGACCATCCGACCAACCCGATTTCTCCCTACGGCGTCACCAAATTGACGCTCGAGAAATACGCGCATTTATATGCGGCTACGCATGGCCTGCGAGTCATTTGTGTGCGCCCGGGAAATGCCTACGGAGTGGGGCAGCGGCCTTACATCGGCCAAGGATTTATTTCAACGGCGATGGCGTCCCTGATGCAGGGCCGACCTATCAAGATATTTGGGGGGCGCGGGACAATCCGCGACTATGTGTACGTGACCGATCTTGCCGCAGGCATCGTGAGTGCATTGGAGCGCGGGCATTTGTCGGAAACCTACAATATTGGCTCGGGTGTGGGGCGCTCGAACATGGATGTGGTTGAAGCAATGACGCCATTGTTAACTGACTCCGGCCACGAGATCCGTGTGGAGCATTTGCCTGAGCGTGTCTTTGATGTGCATGCGAATGTGCTCGATTCGACCAAGCTTAGCTCGCATACAGGCTGGGCGCCCAAAATTGATTTTCTGGATGGCTTGCTGCAAACGAGCGAATGGTTAAGGAGTAGTCATCCATGATCCAACGACCTGAAGCGACTGCGTCGCCGCTGCTCACGGTGGCAATGCCCATATTCAATGCGGGCCATCACCTGCGTTTGGCCGTGCTGTCCATCGTGTGCCAATCATTCGGCGACTGGGAATTGCTACTGATTGATGATGGCTCTACCGACAATGCGGTGCAGTCCCTGAGCGATATCCAAGATCCCCGTATTCGGATCATCCGCGATGGCCAGAACAAGGGGCTTGCCGCAAGGCTCAATGAAGCCATTGACATGGCCCGTGGCCTGTACTTCGCTCGGATGGACCAGGACGACGTTTCGTATCCGGAGCGTTTTGCCCGGCAATTGGCGTTGTTGCAGGGCAATCCGGCCCTGGACGTCGTTGCGTCGAGCGCGATCACCATCTCGGATGAGAACGAGATGACTGGATTGCTCCCCTGTCCCGTTTCTCATGAAGCGATCTGTGCCAGACCCTGGCAAGGCTTCTGTTTTGCTCATCCCATCTGGATGGGGAATACCGCTTGGTTCAGAAAGTTCAAGTATGCAATCCCGGGGCCTTACTTCTGTGAAGATCAGGAGTTGTTGTTGCGTAGCTATGGTGAGAGCCGATTTGGGTCAGTCGCAGAGACTCTGTTCGCCTATCGCGTCAGGGAAATACGAAATCTGCCCAGGGTCCTGAAAACCCGATGGACCTTCTTCCAGATTCAGGCTCGCCACTTTATGCGTGCCGGGCGCCCCATTTATGCTGTCCTGTCCGGGCTGGTCTATTTGGCTTTGATTGCACGGGATTTTTGGTGGGAGTTCCGCCAGAAATTTCTTACCCAAAAACGTGGCCCCCTGATTGCCGCAACGAGCGAACGAGCTGAATGGGAGCGGGTTCGGGGTGCGATTCATGACCTATGCCGGAATCCGGCTTATTAACGGAAGCGCATTTCGTGGAGCGCTCGGCTCAGCATCCATTGCAACCATTGAAGCGAATGACGAGAAATGGAAAAAATTAAATTGGACCAAGAATCGTGGGCGATGAGGGTGGCCCGTGCTCTTGGCATGCAGAAAATCGCCTGGTCGCTGCGTCGGCTTCATTGTCCTGTAGGGTCCAAGGCGCTCGTGCTGGAAATCGGTGCGGGAGGAAATCCTTATTTCCGCTCCAATGTGCTCGTGGATGCTTACGAAAGCACAGGTGAGCGTCACTGGGTTCCCCTCACGATGGACCGCCCTACGGTTCTTGCCTTCGCAGAAATGCTGCCATTCAAGGACAAGGAATTCGACTTTGTCATTGCTTCGCATGTGCTGGAGCACTCGCTGGACCCGGTTCGATTTCTGAAGGAGATGCAGCGGGTATCCCGTGCCGGGTATATCGAAGTCCCGGATGCGTTTATGGAGCGGATCAATCCGTATCCAGATCACCGACTGGAAATCACGGTGCGCAATGGGCGGCTCATCATCCGGAAGAAGAAGGCTCCGCAGGTTGATCCCGAATTGGTGGCGCTTTACGAGGACCGGGTGAAGGAGGTGGTGACAAGAGATGTGATCCCTGCCCACCCTTTTGATTTTCATGTGCGTTACTACTGGACCGACACGATCGACTATGAAATTGTCAATCCGGATACAGATATCTTTGCGAGCGAGGCTGAGCAACCCAATACCCGGCTGATGCAGAAAGCGTCGATTCGCGGCAAAGTGCAGGCCTGGTTGCTGAAGACCATCCGCAACCTGTTTTCACAGCATGTCCGAAATCGCCAGATTGATTTGATTCAACTGCTGCAATGCACGAGTTGCGGAGACGGTGGGCTGGTCCGGAAGGCCGATGCGGTGGTCTGTCGGGGGTGTGGCAAGTCTTATCCCGTTCGCAATGGGATTCCTGACATGACGCATGCGGCAGAGACGCAGCCGTGATCCGAGTCGACGTCTTTTAAGCATGACAGTCATGCGGGTTCTTAATGTCAATGTTCTGCTCGACCCCGTAACCGGGGGCGGCACCGCAGAACGTACTTTTCAGATGAGCCGGGCTTTGGCGCACGCGGGTATTGAGTGCACCATTCTCACCACGGATATTGGACTCACTGCCGAGCGCATCAGGCAATTGGGTGATGTCCGGGTTATGGCGCTGCCGTGTGTATCGAAGCGTTTCTTTGTTGTGAAATTTTCCTTGCGTCAATTGAAGGCGCTGGTAGCTAGCGTCGACGTGATACATCTCATGGGTCACTGGAGCATGTTGAATGTGCTCGTGACCTTTCTGGCCCGACAGACCGGTACGCCCTATGTCATTTGCCCGGCCGGAGAGTTGCCGTTGTTTGGTCGCTCACGCTGGATTAAGCGGCTGTTTAACCTGCTCGTCGGTTATCGGATCGTGAGCCGGGCTGCCGGGCACATTGCCGTGACGCCTGACGAGATCCCTGCCTATGCGCGCTATGGCGTGGAGGCGTCTCGGGTTACGGTGATCCCCAACGGGATCAACGAGGCTGATTTTCGTGTTGAGGAGCCCTGCCAGTTTGCGGATCGTTTTAGGTTGGGGGCAGCCCCGTATATCCTGTTCATGGGGCGGCTCAATCCCATCAAGGGACCTGATCTTCTGCTGGAAGCATTTTGTTCCATTGCGCCCAAGCATCCCGAAATCCATCTGGTTTTTGCTGGTCCGGATGGGGGTCTATTGGATGCGCTACTGAAGACGGCCCGGGGGCGAGGGCTGGCGGATCGCGTGCATTTCATCGGATATGTCGCAGGGCGCGACAAGGCAGAGGCTTATCGCGCCGCGGAGTTCCTGGTGATTCCGTCGCGACAGGAGGCCATGTCGATTGTCGTATTGGAGGCAGGCATCGTCGGGACGCCAGTTCTTCTGACCAACCGTTGCGGTTTTGATGAGGTCGCGACCGTGGGCGGGGGACAGGTTGTTGATGCAACAGCCGAGGGACTGGCGGCAGGCCTTGATAGTATGCTGGCTGAACGTATGGCCCTGAAAAGCATGGGGGAGCGCTTGCAAGCCCATGTTCGGCGAAACTTTACTTGGGATGTCATCGTCAGACAGTTCCAGAATTTGTATCGACGGATTTGATTTTGTCAACGCTTCTCGGGTTAGCTCAAACCTGAAATCCAGCCTTCGCTGGAGCAAGAGATCGGCCGGACTGGGGCCGTCAGAGTTACCATGATCTTTTACCAATATCTGGATCACTATTGATGTTTGATGAGAAAACATTATTGATAACGGGAGGAACGGGTTCTTTCGGGAACGCTGTTCTCAAGCGTTTCCTGCAATCAGATTTGGCTGAAATTCGTATTTTCAGCCGCGACGAAAAAAAACAGGACGATATGCGCAAGCGCTACAGCAGTCCTAAGCTGAAGTTTTACATAGGCGATGTGCGCGACGCACGCAGCGTTGCTGCCGCCATGCGTGGCGTGGACTATGTCTTCCATGCTGCCGCGCTGAAGCAAGTGCCTTCCTGTGAGTTTCATCCTGGTGAGGCGGTGCGTACCAATGTACTGGGTACAGAAAATGTACTGGATGCGGCAATTTCGGCAGGCGTAAAGCGCGTCGTGTGCTTGAGCACCGACAAAGCTGTCTATCCCATCAATGCAATGGGCATCAGCAAGGCGCTGATGGAAAAAGTGATGGTAGCCACCAGTCGCAATCTTGAGAAGTCTGGAACCGTGATCTGTGGCACGCGCTATGGCAATGTGATGGCATCGCGTGGATCAGTGATTCCTCTTTTTGTAGATCAGGTGCGGGCTGGCAAGCCTATTACCGTGACCGATCCAAGCATGACCCGGTTCATGATGTCGCTCGACGATGCCGTGGATTTAGTGCTCTACGCTTTTGAACACGGACGCAACGGCGATCTCTTCGTGCAAAAGGCACCCGCAGCGACGGTGCACGTATTGACCCAAGCCATCTTGCAGTTGATGGGCAAGACCACTCATCCGGTCCAGGAGATTGGCACACGGCACGGCGAGAAACTTTTCGAAACCTTGCTGGGGCGTGAAGAGATCGCCTGCGCCGAGGATTTGGGTCAATATTTCCGGGTGCCGCCGGATGGTCGGGACTTGAACTACGAGAAGTATGTCGAAGTGGGCGAGCGCCGCTTGACGCAGAGTCTTCATGGCGAGGACTACAACTCGCACAATACAACGC
>JACCDV011055714.1_pt1 | contig 72654 bp, 68 predicted proteins | sample 7446131 | NCBI WGS metagenome assembly JACCDV01 (sample SAMN15323448, study PRJNA562643) | freshwater metagenome | isolation source: river surface water | place: USA:Blue River Watershed | collected 2017-08-17
AGTTGGTATCATGGATGTATTGGAAAAAGAAGATCTTATCATCACATGTAAATCTGGTGTAACAATTAGAACAAGTATTGCAGATATCAGAGAAGCGGGTAGAGCGATACAAAACTTAATTCAACTTCCTCCAGACGATAAAGTAAAAGCAATTATCGAAGTCCGTAATTTGGCAGATAAAGATTATGTAAATAATCACTACATCATATTATGTACTAAGAAAGGTATTATCAAGAAAACTTGTTTAGAAGAATTTAGTCGTCCAAGAGTAAATGGTGTGAATGCTATCACTATTAATGAGGGTGATGAATTATTAGCAGCTCGTTTAACGGATGGTAACAACGAAGTGATGATGGCTGTGAAGTCTGGTCGTGCGATTCGTTTCCCTGAAGAAAAAGTAAGACCAACTGGCCGTGGTGCGATTGGTGTTGCTGGTATCGAAGTGGACGATGAAACAGATGAAGTGGTTGGTTTAGTTTGTGTAAGCAGAGAAGATAAAGACCGCACTATATTAGTGGTGAGTCAACAAGGTTATGGTAAGCGTACACCAATAGATGATTACCGAATCACTAATCGTGGTGGTAAGGGTGTTAAAACGATTAATGTCACAGAAAAAACCGGAAGCTTAGTTGGTATCATGGATGTATTGGAAAAAGAAGATCTTATCATCACATGTAAATCTGGTGTAACAATTAGAACAAGTATTGCAGATATCAGAGAAGCGGGTAGAGCGACTCAGGGGGTTAAATTGATTCGTTTAGACGAGAGCGATGAGATTGCAGCTACTTCTAAGATCGAAGAACAAGATGTTCCTGAAGAAGGGGAAGCCGCACAAGTTGAAGGAGAGCCTGTTGCAACTTCTTCAGATTCAACTGAATCTACTGAACCTGCTATTGATGACACATTGAATAACGAAGGTGATGATACGCCTGAAGCATAAATTTTATAACTTTAGTACATTAAAATAATCATTATGAAAAAATGGATTGGTACAATGTTCCTTGCAACATTGATGCAAACAGCTTTCGCTCAAGACTTTAAAAAAGTAGAGACAAGCTTATTATTAAGTAATTATGAAGCTGCCAAGACAGAATACGAAAAAGCGGTTGCAAAAAAAGCAGGTCTTGAAACAACTGCAGAAGGGTATTATTGGAAATCAAAAATCTATACAGGTTTAGCGAAGGATCCAGCTGCAAAATATCCAGATGCAGCTGAAAAATTATACAAAAGCTTAGAAGATTATATTAAGGCAGATCCAGAATTTACTTTGGCTGTAAAAAGTGGCCAAGAACCATTCTTTGAAGTATATATGAGAAGCTTTAAAGATGGTGTAGCTGCATTTGGTGAGAAAAAATGGAAAGATGCGGCAACAAATTTCGATAGAGGCGTGGTTTTGAGTGATATCATCTTTTCAAAGGGATGGTCTAGTAATAAACAACCATTTGATACAACTACATTAATGTATGCTGGTTATTCTAATCAAAATGCAGGGAATGATGAAACTACCATTAAGCATTATACTAGAATGATGGATGCAAACATTAAGTCTGCTGACGTTATCGATGTTTACAAATATGTATTGATTAAAGCAGCAGAAAAAAAGGATAAAGCTTTATTCGATAAGTATTATGCCGTATCTGAGAGAAATTATCCAAATGAAAAATGGTTTGAATTTAGAGCAGATTATATCGATAAAAACTATACACCAGAAGAAAAAGTAGCTTCATTTGAGGCCCAAATTGCTGCCAATAATTTAAATGAAACAGAATGTCAAATGTATGGCGATATGTTCATGGCATCTAGAAACGTTGAAGGCATTTCTGACGAAAAAGCGAATTATTTCTTAGATAAGGCTGCAGACGCTTACATGAGAGCATATAAATTGAATAATCAAAATTTTGCTGCAGCATTTAACGTAGGTATTAGCTATTACAATCAATACACAGTTTTAGACGATCAAGTTGGTAATAATATCAGGGCTTTACAACAATTAAATGCGAATAAGCCACCGGCACCAAAGGATCCAAAGAAAAAATTAGCTTTTGACGCTAAATTCAAGGCTCAACAAGATTCAATTAAGAAATTGAATGTGGTTTTGGATGCTCCAATGAAGGCAAAAGTAGATCAAGCAATAGAGTGGATCGAAAATGCTTTTAACATCATTAAGGATAAGGAAACTTTAACTAGATCTGAGAAAAACGTAGCAGCTCGTTCAGTAGATTTTTTAGCTACTTTATATACAGCTAAAAGAGACAAAAACAGAGCGAATCAAAAATTGTACGATGAATTAGACGCTAAGTTCAAGAAGTACGATGAGTTGCACGATAAGTATCAATAGATCGTAACAACAAGTTCAAGCTTTTAAAAAGAATAAACTTTTTATAATTCAAAGCCTTCCCAAACGGGAGGGCTTTTTTATTTATAGTATCCAGATTAGTACCAAAGTTCATTTAAGCATAGTTAAGCAATAATGGTATCAATAGGTATTATCATAAATAGTCTATTTAACATAATGTTAATTATAAGCAAATAATATACTTTAAATTAGATTGAATCTAGGTGTAAATAAGGCTAGTTAAGGATAGTTCTATTTGATAGATTCAAAATTGGTTGTATTTTGTAGGATAAACAATTACTTATGGCATACCAACCTACAAGGAGAAAATTTGTACAAGATGCTGGTCTAGCTTCTATTGCTTTAAGCTTAAGTCCTCAATTTATTAAAGCACAATCAAGTAACAAAAAAGATACTATAAAAATCGCTGTCATAGGAACCGGTTTTCGAGGTCAAAATCATATAGATTTATTAGTTCAAAGAACGGATGTTGTTGTAGTTGCTTTCGCAGATCCAGACGAAAAGATGTTGGTTGACGCTCAAAACATCCTAAAAAAAGCGGGCCGTACGGCTGCTATAGAATATAAAAATGGTAAAGAAGACTATAAAAACCTCTTAAAAAGGACTGATATTGATGCAGTTATCATTGCGACGCCTTGGGAATGGCATATACCTCAGGCTTTAGAAGCAATTAAAAATGGCATTATTCCAGGAGTTGAAGTATGTGGTGCCATTAATTTAAAGGAGTGCTGGGATATTGTGGATGCAAGTGAGAAATACAATATACCAGTTATGTGCCTGGAGAATGTATGTTATAGACGCGATGTGTTAGCGGTCTATAATATGGTTAGAAAAGGCATGTTTGGGGAATTACTGCACTTACAAGGCGGATATGAGCACGATTTAAGGGGTGTTAAGTTCAATAACGGTGTAACTGCCTACAATTCTGGAGCTGAATTTGGTGAAAAAGGCTTTAGTGAAGCAAAATGGAGAACAAATCACTCCTTATATAGGAATGGAGAACTCTATCCAACACATGGATTAGGACCAGTTGCTATGATGGTAGATATCAATAGAGGCAATAAATTAACTAGACTTTCTTCGGTTGCAACTAAGGCAAGAGGTTTACATAAATATATAGTTAACCATCCACAAGGTGGTGAAAATCACCCAAATGCGAAATTAAACTTTAAATTAGGTGACATTGTTACTACAAGTATACAAACGCATAATGGAGAGACAATATTGCTTACCCATGACACCAATTCACCACGTCCCTATAATTTAGGCTTCCGTGTACAAGGCACACAAGGATTATGGCAGGATTTTCATGCTGGTCAATTTTCAGCAGGACATATATATATAGAAGGCGTTTCGCCTAAAGCCCATCAATGGGAAAATCCAGAAGCCTATTTAAAGCAACACGACCATCCATTATGGAAGCGTTTTGAGTCAGATGCAACCGGTGCTGGTCATGGCGGAATGGATTTCTTTGTAATCAATGCCTTTTTAGAGTGTATTAAGAGAGCTGTGCCCTTCCCTATGGATGTGTATGATTTAGCGACTTGGTATGCGATTACACCTTTGTCCGAAAAGTCCATTGCGGAGCATGGACAGGTACAGGAAATTCCAGATTTTACTAGAGGTAAATGGCAAAACAGAAAGCCTGATTTTGCGATGGATGATCAATTCTAGCCAAACTTGAACCAAGAAAGGTATACATTCCTGAATTCTTTAATCAAATCTTAAATTGAATATTTAATTTAAATGAATAATTATAATATATTGATTTATAATTATTTATATTATTTTAATTAATATTTAATTTTATATTAATTGATTGAATTCACTTAATAATCGTATTTGATTCCTTGTTCTATCTAGGTTTTGCTTAGGTCTTGTTGTATGGTAGTATTGATCAAGATTTAGGTAATCAGTCAAGAATCTAATTGCCTGCATATAGATCATGAATTGACCTGAAAAGTCAAAATGGTCTTTTTCGAAATTGCTTAATTGATCACCCATTGCATCAATGTAGCCTTTCTTAATCGCTTCCCATCTTTCAGGAATGACTTTGACCAAATCCAGTTCTTGGCATTCTTCGTTCACAGGACATAGGTAGGTTCGGTACATGTCTCCCACATCGCTAATAAAATACCCGGGCATGGTCGTATCTAGATCGATCACGCAAATAGCTTCGGTCTCATTTTTAAATAAGACATTACTAATTTTTGTATCATGATGCGTGACCCTTAAATGGGCTTCCTTGTTTTCTACAAAACCAAGCCATTTGTCCAAATACGACTTATGGGCTATTAAATACTTTAATTCGTCTTTTACTTCTTGACTTCGGGTAGGATCTCCATGAATTAATGCTTGTTCAAATTGATGGTACCTTAAAGAAAGGTCATGAAATTGAGGGATGGTTGCCTCCAACTGCCCTACCGGAAATTTTGCCAAGCTAGCGGTAAATGCTCCAAATTGGTTGGCTGCTGATTCAGCTTGTTTTGCATTATCCAAAACATCAAAAGCTTTACCGGCTATTTTGTGGAATGCACGGTAATATTTTCCTGACCATTCTATCAAGGTCTCCCCTGTTTTTGTGGGCACTAAATGGGTAAATAGTTTTCCGGGTTGATGCACTTCTAGGTATTGGCCGATAAGACGAATATTTTGATCAATTGCTTTAGGATTTTTGAATACCTGGGTATTGATATTTTGTAGAATAAAATCACCTTGATGGGTATGCACTTCAAAAGTCTGGTTGATTAAACCTTGATTTAATGGCAGTGCAATTGCATCATCCCACCCATATTTTTCAAATAATACTTGCATCATAATCTTCATAAATGTACAAAATTAGACCCTTAAAAGCTATCTTTAAAAGCTGATTATTAATAGCGATTTAGATATGGACAGAAGAAAATTTATCAATTTAAGTGGACTAGGTATTACAAGTTTTAGTATACCCAATTTCATTCCATCTATAATTGGAACAAAAGATGCAAACAAAATACAGCCAATCGTCGCTTCTACATGGGATGCTGGCATGAGGGCTAATGTAGCTGCATGGGCAATATTAAAAAATGGTGGAACGGCTTTAGACGCAGTAGAGCAAGGTGTGATGGTCACAGAATCTGAAATTAATTGTTGTGTTGGATTGGATGCCAATCCAGATAGAGATGGTATAGTGACTTTGGACGCATCTATTATGGATCATGAATTTAATTGTGGTTCTGTAGCTTTTTTAGAAAGGATTAAACATCCAATATCAGTAGCCAGAAAAGTGATGGAAAAATCTCCCCATGTATTTTTAGTGGGGTCTGGCGCACAAGCTTTTGCTTTGGCTAATGGATTTACACTTGAGTCAGGAGAACTATCAGAACAAGCAAAAAAGAATTACAAAGAATGGCTTAAAAACTCAAAATATCAACCTGTAATCAATGTAGAAAGGAATCAAACAGTTGCCTATTTGGATCCTGCATTCCTAGCACCAAAGAAATTAACGGATGGCAATTGGAACCATGATACAATTGGTATGATTGCATTAGATCAGTTTGGGAATTTAAGCGGTAGTTGTACAACTAGTGGCGCTGGGTATAAAATGCGTGGTCGTGTTGGCGACTCCCCCATTATTGGCGCTGGATTATATGTAGACAATGAAGTGGGAGCAGTCGTTGCAACTGGGCAAGGAGAAGATGTCATTCGGGTTGCAGGAGCTAGTGCTGTGGTAGAATGGATGCGTCAAGGAAAAAGTCCAGAGGAAGCTTGTAAATTAGTTGTTGAAAAAGTAAATAAAATCAAAAAGGAAAAGGCTAAAGACATTCAAGTATGTTTTGTTGCCATTAATAAAGCAGGAAAAGTGGGCGCCTATGCATTACAAAAAGGGTTTAATTTTTCTGTATATAACAACGAAGGAAATACATTAAATGACGCTTCTTATTTATTTTAATTAATCAATCGTTTATGTCAAAAGTAGTTCTTGAAATTGCAGCATTTAGTATTGAAGCAGCTTTGCGTGCTTTAGACGCTGGTGCAGATAGAATTGAGTTTTGTGAAAATCCAATGGAGGGTGGAACGACTCCTTCTTATGGTAGCTTATTGTTATTATCTCAATTAACAAAGCAAACCATATTCCCAATCATACGACCTAGAGGGGGTGATTTTTTATATACTGATAGAGAATTTCAGGTGATGCAAAACGATTTAATGGCTTGTAAACAACTTGGTTTTAAAGGTGCCGTAATTGGTTTGTTAGAGTCGAATGGAAATATTGATATCAAAAGAACTGCTGCATTGGTCCAAGCTGCAGGGAATATGGAAATAACTTTTCACAGGGCTTTCGATCGCTGTAAAGATCCGTTTAAAGGATTAGAAGCATTAATCGATATTGGTTGTAAAAGAATCTTAACAAGTGGGCAGGTACCCAATGCAAACAATGCAATTCCAATGCTTCAAAAATTAGTTGAAAAAGCAAATGATCGTATAATCATTTTACCAGGTAGCGGTGTTCGAGCAGACAATATTAAATCAATTGTTACAGCAACTGGTGCTATAGAAATGCATAGCTCTGCAAGAAAAGCGATGGCCTCTAAAATGGAATTCAATCAACCAAGTATGCAGGAAAACATGCAGTATTTTGACGTAGACACTGCTGAAATTCAAGCGATGTTAGCAGCGTTAAAAAATTAAACTTCTAGTAAAGCATTCTTACTCGAATCGTCTCTTTAACTTCTTTCAATAAGGTCATGGCTTGTTTTGATAATTTGCTATCTACATCCAATACTACATATCCAATCTCATCGTTCGTTTTCAAGTATTGACCAACGATATTGATTTTGTTTTTGGATAATAACGTATTAATGGCACCTAAAACACCTGGTACGTTTTTATGAATATGTAAAATTCGATGTGCACCATCTACTGGAGGTAAACTTAAAGATGGAATTGTATGAGAGCCGTTCGAAACACCTCTTTCTAAATATTGGTATAATTTAATACTTACATCTTCGCCAATATTTTCTTGTGCTTCTTCTGTAGATCCTCCGATATGTGGTGTTAATAAAACATTTGGTAATCCTTGAAGAGGCGTATTAAATGCATCACCATTTTTTTCTGGTTCAATTGGGAATACATCAATCGCAGCACCCGCAATTTGTTTGTCTTTGATTGCTTTTGCTAAAGCATCTAAATCCACTACTTCTCCCCTAGCATAATTGACTAAAATAGAACCGGTCTTAAATTGCTTGATCACTGATTGATTAATCAAATTTTTTGTTTGACTTGTTTCAGGAACATGCAATGAAATAATATCAGAACTAATTACAATTTCTTTAATTGATTTTTTAGCTTGTGCATTACCCAAAGGCAGCTTTGTTTCTACATCATAAAACTGAACTCGCATACCCATCGCTTCGGCCATCACACTTAATTGTGTTCCAATGTTACCGTAACCAATAATGCCCATCGTTTTACCTCTTAACTCAAAACTGCCTTTTGCATCTTTATTCCAAATGCCTTGATGCGCAGCATTGTTTTTCTCTAAAATTCTACGGATTAATAAAATAGAAGCACCAATTACTAATTCTGCCACACTCCTAGTATTACTATAGGGGGCATTAAAAACAGCGATCCCTTTTTGTTTGCAAGCTTTTAAATCTACTTGGTTAACTCCTATACAAAAACAACCAATGGCTTGTAATTTTTTTGCACTATCTAAAACTTTCTTTGAAATAAAAGTTTTAGAACGAATTCCTAAAATATGAACGTCTTTGATGACTTTAATTAACTCTTCTTCGCTTAAAGCACCCGACATCTTTTTGACATCTGTATAACCTTGCTGTTTAAAATATTGAACTGCTTTGTCACTTATATTTTCTAAAAACAGTACTTTGATTTTATCTTTAGGATAACTGGTTAAGTCGATCTTGCTCATATTTCAAAGTTAAATTAAAATACCTGTTTTAGGCTTCATTCACAATATTTTATACCTTATTTACGTTTTCTAATTAAATCCTATAAAATACTAACAGATGATCGTTCGATTTTTATTATTGTCTTGCATCTTTTTTTTGAATGCTTCTTGTGGCACAAGTCAAGGTCCAAATTATTCTGAATCAGCAAATAACTTTACTTACAATAAATTAACGACTGAAGCAAAAGACAAGTATACAGAAGCCATTCGCCAGAAATACCAATCAATTTTAGGAAGTAGAAATTTTAGTGGTCAAATATTGGTGGCAAAAAATGGAGAGATTTTATTTGAAGATTATAAAGGATATGCCAATTATAAATCAAAAGATTCTTTAGTCCCAGAGACGCCGATTCATTTAGCATCTGTATCTAAAACCTTTACAGGTATGGCTGCTTTGCAATTATGGGAGAAGGATAAATTAAACTTGAAGGCATTTGTGGAGGAGTATTTACCTGGTTTTCCATATAAGGGGGTAACAATTGAACTTTTATTGTCTCACCGAAGTGGATTGCCTGATTATGCTTATTTTTTAGAATCAAGACAATATAAATCAGTAAAGTATAAAACAAAAAGAGGTCGTTGGGCCAAGAAATTAGTACTTGTAAAAAACGATGCTCCTTTTAGACCAGGTCAATACACGAATCAAGATGTGTTGGATTTTATGATTCAAAGAAAACCAGCAATAGCAGCTAATCCTGATAGAGTATTCAGGTATTGTAATACGAATTACGTTTTATTGGCCCTGATTATTGAAAAAATTACTGGTAAGGATTTTCCTACCTATATGAATGAGACGATTTTCAAGCCCCTAAAAATGGAGCATAGTTTTGTAATGAGTGCTCAAAATATGGACAAATACCTACCCTCTTATAATCCCCAAATGGTTCCTTTTCAATTAGATAAGTATGATATGATTTATGGGGACAAGAACATATATAGCACTGCAAGAGACCTATATTTATGGGATAAAGCCTTAACAGAAGGTCGTTTTTTACAACCAGCTACCTTAGAAATGGCTTATGAACCAAAGAGTCCAACTAATAAATATTGGCACAATTATGGTCTTGGATGGCGTGTTTTGGCAAAGCCAAATGAAGAAAAATTGATTTACCACAATGGATGGTGGCATGGAAATAACACCGTTTTTACCCGATTAGTTGGAGAAACGGCTACCATAATCATTTTGGGAAATAAATACAACCGTGCTATTTATAAAGGGAAAGAGATTGCTTCGGTATTTACCGGAAAAGAGGACACATCGGCATTAGTTGAGTAAAATCACTCATTTTAGAGCTATTTTATCGTGTTTTTTGGACTTTACCCCCTATTTTTGCAGACCTTAATCTTAAACAAAAAGAATATAAGTATTGATTATGAACAATTTTTTATTTTATGCCGTTCCGGCCATGGGAATCGTTGGTTTATTGTATACACTATTGAAATTCAATTGGGTATCTAATCAACCTGCAGGTAATGATCGTATGAAAGAAATTAGCACTTACATTGCTGAAGGTGCTATGGCGTTTTTAAAAGCGGAATGGAAAATCTTAGGATATTTCGTTGTGATTGTTGCCTTATTATTAGGTTTCATGGCTACAAAAAATGAAGATAGTCATTGGACAATCGCTATCGCATTTGTAATTGGTGCTGTTTTCAGTGCAACTGCGGGTTATATCGGTATGAAAATTGCAACTAAAGCAAACGTAAGAACTGCAGAAGCTGCTAAAACAAGTTTATCAAAGGCATTGAATGTTTCATTTACAGGTGGATCTGTAATGGGATTAGGTGTTTCTGGTTTAGCTGTTTTAGGCTTAGGTGGTTTGTATTTGATATTAAAAGAGTACTTCTATGTTTCTGGTGATCCAAAAGAGATGTTAAGAACAATCGAAGTATTAACTGGTTTCTCTTTAGGTGCTGAATCTATCGCTTTATTTGCGCGTGTAGGTGGTGGTATCTATACAAAAGCTGCAGACGTAGGTGCTGACTTGGTAGGTAAAGTAGAAGCTGGTATCCCAGAAGATGATCCTCGTAATCCTGCAACGATTGCAGATAACGTAGGTGACAACGTAGGTGATGTGGCAGGAATGGGTGCCGATTTATTCGGTTCTTATGTTGCAACTGTATTAGCTACGATGGTTTTAGGTCAAGAAGTAACAGGTCCAAATGGTGCAGTTTTAATTGATAATTTTGGTGGTTTATCTCCAATATTATTACCAATGATGATTGCAGGTGTTGGTATTTTATTATCAATCGTTGGAACATTCTTTGTAAAAATTAGTGAAAAAGCACCTTTGACTACTGCTGTAGTACAAAAGGCTTTAAATATGGGTAACTATGGATCTATGATTTTAACTGCAGTAGCTTGTTATTTCTTAGTAAACTATATTTTACCGGAAACAATGACTTTACGTGGTTTAGAATTCACTAGAAATGGTGTAATTGGCGCGATCGCAGTAGGTTTAATTGTTGGTACTTTAATGAGTATCATCACAGAATATTATACTGCAATGGGCAAGCGTCCAGTAATGAGTATCATCAAGCAATCAAGTACAGGTCATGCAACTAATATTATTGGTGGTTTGGCTATTGGTATGGAATCAACTTTCTTGCCAATTTTAGTATTAGCTGGTGGTATTTATGGTTCATATGCTTGTGCAGGTTTATATGGTGTAGCAATTGCTGCAGCAGGTATGATGGCTACTACAGCGATGCAATTAGCGATCGATGCATTTGGTCCTATCGCAGATAACGCTGGTGGTATTGCTGAAATGAGTGAATTACCAGCTGAGGTTCGTGAAAAAACTGATATTTTAGACGCCGTTGGTAATACAACAGCAGCAAGTGGAAAGGGTTTTGCAATTGCTTCTGCAGCTTTAACTGCATTGGCTTTGTTTGCTGCTTTCGTTGGTGTTGCTATGCCAAATAATCAACATATTGATATCTATAAAGCAGATGTATTAGCTGCTTTATTTGTAGGTGGAATGATTCCATTCATCTTCTCTTCATTAGCAATTCGTGCGGTGGGTGAAGCTGCCATGTCAATGGTAGAAGAAGTTCGTCGTCAGTTCCGTACAATTCCTGGCATTATGGAAGGCACAGGTAAGCCAGAATACGATAAGTGTGTGGCTATATCAACAGAAGCATCTTTAAAGAAGATGATGTTACCTGGTGCAATCACAATCATCTCTCCTATTTTAATTGGTTTCACAATGGGTCCTGAGGCTTTAGGTGGTTTCTTGGCTGGTGCAACTGTAAGTGGTGTATTGATGGGTATTTTCCAAAACAATGCAGGTGGCGCTTGGGATAATGCTAAAAAATCATTTGAAAAAGGAGTTGAAATTAATGGTGAGATGTATTATAAGAAATCAGAACCACATAAGGCTTCTGTAACTGGTGATACTGTTGGTGATCCTTTTAAAGATACATCTGGTCCTTCAATGAATATCTTGATCAAATTGATGTCAATTGTTTCTTTGGTGATTGCGCCTACTTTGGCAAAAATGCACCCAACTACGCCAGTTGAAACTAAATCTCAAACAATTGAAATGTCAGTGATCACGACTGATTCAACAGCTTCATTGTTAGATTCAACAAAGACTGTTACTATTTCTGCAGATACTAAATCATTAGTTCAGGCTTTACAAGAAGACGGTTTAGCACCTAAGGATAATGTTAACATCCAAGTTAAGGATGGTAAAATTTCTGTGAATGGTGTAGCTTTAACTGAAGAGCAAAACGCGAAATATGCTACTTACTTACAGAAGAAGTAGTTCAATTTTGATATAATTTTAACATAAATCCCTCCGAATTTTCGGGGGGATTTTTTGTTGATTCCCTTTTTTTTGTAGATTTACGAATCAAATCGTATTACTATGAGCAAACTGCATAAACCAACAGAAAGTGAATTAGAAATTCTAAGTATTCTTTGGGAAAAAGAACATGCTTCAGTAAGAGATGTACATGAAATTGTTCAACAAACTAAAGACGTTGGATACACGACTACTCTTAAATTAATGCAGATTATGCATGAAAAAGGATTAGTAACGAGAGATGCATCTTCAAAAACACATATTTACACACCTAGTTTTGGAAAATTAGCCGCACAAGAACAATACCTAGGCAAAATGATAAAGACCTTGTTTAGTGGAAGTACTTCTGCTTTAGTATTACAAGCATTAGGAAATCATCAAACAACTGGAGAAGATCTTGAAGCGATTAAGGATTTAATTGCAGCATTAGAAAACAAATAAGTATTTACCAATCGTGGTGTTCATTCAACATATACCGCAAGCAATGCTACAAAGCATTGGTTTCATGGCGCTGCTATTCTTATTATTTGAGGGGTTCTGTTTTTGGAAAAAAACTACAGCCAATCAAAAATATTGGTTAGCAGTTATGTTTTATGCTATTGCATTAATTCAATTTATAGTCAACTTATTCGTTTCAAAAAATACAGATTTACCCCAACGTATCATCCCTATTTCTGACATTAATAATGTTCAATGGTTAACTTATATAGGTGCACTTTATTTAATTGTGGTAGCCCTATATCTGTTGTATTTTTTGGTTCAATGGGTGAAGTTGATTCAAGTAAAAACTACTGCAAATTTTAAAACCAATCAGGCATTAACCGCATGGATGGAAAAAGAAATACAAGCAATTGGGGATTCCAGAAAAGTGCATTTAGGCTTTACAAATCACCTAGAAGGTCCTGTCACTTTTGGTTGGATGGAACCTATCATTTTAATGCCTTTTGCTATGTTGAATCAACTTTCAACCGAAGAGATTAAATTCATTTTATTGCATGAAATTGCCCATATTATTCGTCATGATTTTATAGTACATATCATAATAGAAATAGCGCAGATGATTTTATGTTTTAACCCTTTCTCTTATTATTTCAGTAAAATTATAGAGCTTGAACGTGAAAAAGCTTGTGATGATTGGGTTGTTGACAATACCCAATCGCCTCTGCCATATACGAAAGCACTGTTTCAATTGGCAAAATTCAATTATAAGCATCAAAACAAGTTGAGCTTGGCTGCTGGAGAAAAAGGTTCAGCACTCTTGGATAGAATTCAACATATAAATGGCTTGACTCCAACTTTTAAAAATTCAAAATCATTACTTTTTAAAGCACTTGTTGGTATTGCCTTTGCAATTTTATTACTAGTTAATATGAATCAACAAGGTTTACTCAATATTCAGTCAATAAAGATAAAGAATACATCATCAGTTGCTTTGTCAACTACTGAAATGAACAATACGAAAACAATTCAACTAGCAAACGATGAAAATTTTGAAAAAACTTCTCTCATCCATGCTGCTAATACAAGACCAAAAAAAACAAGCAAGTTGAATATACATCCAGATTTTAGCTTAAATGTTAATAAGCCAAATTCTGAAGATAGTATTGCATATAATGATTTAGTTCAATCAACCATCGAATGGATTAAAGCACGTGAAGGTAATCCAGTTGAAGAGGCTGTATTTGCTAATTTCTCTGACAAAGTAAATTCCTATGAATATACAGTTGCTGAACAATTAATGCTAAGAGCAGTACTACATAATTATGCTTTAAAGCGTGCAATATTGGCGAATAAAATGTTAAAAGCGGATAATCAAGATGCAGCTATGACTTTAATAAGAGATAGTAAAGAATGGAAAGCACTTCAACAATATGAAAAATGGGCAAGACATTTTATACTACAACATCCTATTATTGAAGATACTTCTTCAAAAGAAAACGATTTTTAGTAAAATTCAAGATAACATAGCATTAGCCTGTTTTCCTCCCATTGCAAAAAGTAAATCTATAATACAGCAATTATGTACGAATCCAGTTGTAGGTTCAAATACTTGTTGATATTGAATTGAATGAGTTGCATTTTGAAAATTATTGGGTTTAGAATCATCAAACCATTTCTTTTCTATTATTTCCTCTTTATTTGCCGCCACAGACTCAATTGTCCATCTTGCTTTTAAATGTTTTTTGATCCATTCCTGTGAAGCGATTAAGAAATCATTTAGATACACATATTCATTTTGATATAAAGATTGTAGACTATCAATATAATATTCAAAATAAGGGGCACGTTTATAATTATTACAAATGGATTTAAAGTGTTGCCCTTTCCAAGGAGTATCATAAGCTATGCGAATCTCATTCATAGGTGTTTTTTGATCCCTGCCTCCTACTATTGGAATGGTTAAATGTAACGGCCCTTGAGCACTTGCAATGACCATCCTATTTTTAAAACTCATTTTACTGAAAGGGGTTGTTGTATCAAAAACAACTAAGTCCGCTGCAGCAAAAGCTTTGTAATATGATATAGAACCAAAATAATGTAAATCCGTATAAACCATGAATGCAATTTGTTTTGTAATTTTAATAAAATTAACTCATGAAGCCATTCAAATATGCTGTTTTATTTTTTATCATTTTTTTGACAGCTTGTTCTGATCCTAAATCCTTAGAGTTTAAAGGGTTACAAGATATACAATTGGACAAGTTAACAATGGGTAAAAATAAGTTAAGAGCTAACATAAAATACTATAATCCTAATGACTTTTCATTGGTTTTAAAACAAATTGATTGTAAGGTATTAATGAACAATGGTCAATTCACCCACTTAAAATTAGACACCAACTTTATAATTCCAGCACAAAAAGATTTTTTACTACCTGCACAATTTGAATTTCAAATGTCAGATTTGGTAAAAAATAGTATGGAACTTCTATTTAATAAACCTATCAAATTAAATATAATAGGTAATGCAACTTTAAGTAAAGGAATGTTTACAAAAACAGTTCCAATTGAATATGAAACTACTCAGAGATTAAACCTAGGTGCTGCTTTATCTGGCATCAATAAATAAAAAAGTTAATTTTTAACTTTATTGCTTCCAAGTGGATGGGCTATCTCTCCATTCCATTAAGGTTGAATGTGTACTAGCATCAACGATTCCTTTTTCAACTGCTAATTCAATTAAGCTAGCATAGTTTGTTAAAGATTTATATGGAACGCCAGCAGACTTGAAAGCATCTTCAGCAATTTGGAAACCATAATTAAAGATAGAAACCATTCCAACAACCTCTAAGCCTGCATTTCTTAATACATCTACTACTTGCAAACTGCTTTTCCCAGTTGATATCAAATCCTCAATAACTAGAATCTTGTTTGTGCTAGTATATGCACCTTCTATTTGATTACCTAAACCATGTTCTTTTGGTTTTGGTCGAACATAGATATAAGGTAATTTTAATTGATCAGCAGCCATAGCGCCCCAAGGAATGCCAGCAGTAGCTACTCCAGCTAACATATCTGCTCCTTCAAATTGCTCAAATATAACATTACACATTTCACTTTTAATGAAATCACGTACATATGGGAAAGAAAGCACTTTTCGATTATCACAATAAATTGGACTTTTCCAACCACTAGCCCAAGTAAATGGTTCATTTGGGCTTAATTTTATCGCGTTTACTTGTAATAATTTTTCAGCGACTGCTTTTTCGTTGGTCATATCCTAAATTTGGGACGAATTTACCGTCAAAAAGGCAATATTTTTGCAAGAGTTACTAAATACTATACACATTTTATGTTGACACCAATTATTGCTGCCGGAGGCATTGTAATCAATCCAAAAAAGGAGATTTTATGGATCTACAGAAGAGGCTTTTGGGACTTGCCAAAAGGTAAATTAGATCCAAATGAAACTATTGAGCAATGTGCGGTTAGAGAAGTGATGGAAGAAACCGGAATGCAAGACCTTGTTTTAGGTGCATTGGTCTTGACAACAAAACATCAGTATTATGATCCCTATTTGAATGCCGAAGTAGAAAAAACCACTTATTGGTATAAAATGACAACAAGTACATTACAAAATGGTGTTGCACAAGTTGAAGAAGACATTGAATCAATCGATTGGGTAAAAATAGAAGACCTTGCTCCTTACTTAGATAAAACCTATGATACAATTAAGGAAGTTATTTCGACCTTTGTTACTTTAAAGCATTAATCACCACTTCTGGTAAAAATGGAGATGCATCTCCTCCATTACGTATAATATCTCTTACAATAGTAGAAGCAACAGAAGTATATTTAGGTTCCCCAGTTAGAAAGATGGTTTCGATATGTCTATCCATGGTTCGATTTGCATCAGCAATCGTTTTTTCATATTCAAAATCACTTACATAACGGATTCCTCTCAAGATAAATCTAGCACCAATGGATTGGCAATATTTGATGGTTAATCCGTCATAAGTAACAGCCTCTACTTTGGGTTCATCTTTATAAATCTCTTCAAACCATTGTTTTCTTTGATCAGCACTAAACATCGGATTTTTTGCAGCGTTGATACCTATGCCCACAATTACTTTATCAAATAAAGGAAGCGAACGATTAATGATATCAATATGACCTAGTGTTACTGGGTCAAAAGTGCCTGGAAATAAACAAATTCTTTGCATCTGATTGATTTAAGGGTTGGTTCTGCCTGTCAAAAGATATAAACAAGCCATTCTCACAGCGACGCCATTTTCCACCTGATCTAAAATAATTGATTGGTGGCTATCGGCTACATCACTATCCATTTCTACACCTCGGTTGATTGGGCCAGGATGCATGATTAAAATTTCTTTATCTAATTTTTGAAGCCTAGATTTAGTAATTCCATAAGCTAAGTTATATTCTCTCAATGAAGAGAATAAAGGCTGATTTTGACGCTCTAATTGAATTCTAAGTACATTAGCAACATCGCACCATGCTAGTGCTTTGTCGATATTGTATTCTACTTGAATACCCATAGCTTCTTTAATATACTTTGGTATTAAAGTGGGTGGGCCAGAAACCATCACTTCGGCCCCCATTTTCTTTAATAAATAAATATTACTTAAAGCAACACGACTATGCATGATATCACCAATGATGGCTACTTTTAATCCTTCTAATTTGCCCATTTTTTCTTGCATAGAAAAAGCATCTAACAAAGCTTGCGTAGGATGTTCATTAATTCCATCACCTGCATTAATAATTGCAGCGTCAATTTGTTTTGATAAATAATGAGGGGCACCAGATGCACTATGTCGCATTACAACCATATCCACCTTCATACTCAAAATATTATTGACAGTGTCCAATAAAGTCTCCCCTTTTGCAGCAGACGAATTAGATACAGTAAAATTAACCACATCAGCAGACAACCTGCGTTCTGCTAATTCAAATGAGATTCTTGTACGGGTTGAATTTTCGTAAAAAAGATTAACAATTGTAACGTCTCTTAACGTAGGAACTTTTTTAACTGGTCTCTGAAGGACTTCTTTAAATTGCGTTGCAGTAGATAAAATAAGTTGGATATCCTCAGTTTTGAGGTCCTTGATACCAAGAAGATGTTTGGTAGATAGTGCCATTAAAAAGCTAAATTAATATATTTTTATTGATCTAACAAGATTACATCGTCTACCCCATCATTTTCTGTCCATCTAACCTTTACTTTATGAGGGGTCAATGTATCCATTTCCTTTCCCGAAAAATCTGGTTGAATCGGTAATTCTCTACTAGGTTTACGATCCACTAAGACACATAATTCAACTTTTGCAGGTCGTCCAAAGGACAAAAGTGCGTCTAAAGCAGCCCTGATTGTTCTACCAGTAAATAAAACATCGTCAATTAAAATAACCGTTTTGCCCTCAATGCTAAAAGGCAAGTCTGTTTGAGTGGCCAAATGCAGTTCTCTACGTATGTCGTCTCTATAAAATGTAATATCTAATTTGCCATAAACGACCTTATCTGAGGGTAATTCATGGTGCAAAGCAGCCACAATTCGGTCGCTTAAAAAGACACCCCTTGGTTGAAGGCCTATAATGACCGTATTTTCTAGACCTGGATGGGTCTCTAAAATCTGATGAGCCAGCCTTTTTACAATACTTGGAAGTTGTTGTTCGCTGATGAGGATCATTCCTTAAAATTTGACTAAAAATACAGCTTTTTCTGATGTAAATTGCAGCCATGCGCTTGCTTAAATCCCTTAACTTAATTCAATTTAGAAATTACATTCAAAGGCAATTTGAATTTAATGCCAGAATAGTGGGAATTGTGGGCGCCAATGGAACTGGAAAGACCAATATTTTAGATGCTATTTATTACCTCTCCTTCACAAAAAGCTATTTTAGTAGACCAGATGCTCAAAATGTACACCACGCTCATCAAGGAATGCGTGTGCAAGGACAATATGAATTTGATTCAGATGATATTGCTGTCACCTGTATTTTAAGAGAAACTGGGAAAAAGGAATTTTATTGTGATGAAACGCTTTATACGAAGTTGTCACATCATATAGGAAAAATTCCAGCTGTAATGATTGCGCCTGATGATGTACAAATCATTACAGGTTCCAGTGAAGAAAGAAGAAAATTAATGGATAGTTTAATTTCTCAAATTGATGCTGATTATTTACAATTATTAATTCAATATAATAAAGTACTTCAACAAAGAAATAGTCTTCTGAAATGGGCAGCAGAACAAGGTCAAATGGATGAAATCCTATTAAGCACATTGAATGAACAACTTGTTCAATTCGGTCAACCTATTTTTGAAAAAAGAACAGAACTTTTAAATCAATGGTTGCCATTGGTGCACAAATTGTATCAATCCATCGCAGGCACTGCAGATGAAATAGAAATTCAATATCAATCTGCTTTACAAAATAATAACTTTGAACTGCTTCTTAATCATTCACTAACAAAAGATAGAGCTATTCAAAGAACTACCGTAGGTATTCATAAGGACGATTTATTAATTACTATACAATCTCAATCTTTCAAACAAGAAGCATCTCAAGGACAGAGAAAAAGTTTACTTTTCTCTATTCGGTTGGCGGAATGGGAAATTTTAAAAAAAGCAAAAGGCTTCTCCCCTATTTTATTAATGGATGATATTTTTGAAAAGCTCGATGAACAAAGAATGGCACATTTGTTAGAATGGGTTGCTAAAGAGACAAATGGGCCTGTGTTTATAACGGATACGCACAAAGCAAGAGTAGCAGAATTATTAGGTAAATATCTTGATAATTTCCAAATGATTGAATTATAATATTGTAATTTTATAACATGGCTACATTTAAAATTGGAGATGCGTTGAAACAGATGGTGCAAGAAAATACCAAATTAAAAAATGGTATTAGAGCAGCTCAAATTGAAACTGTTTGGGAAGAAATTATGGGTGTTACTGTTGCAAAATATACGGACAAGATTTTCATCTTCGATCAGAAATTGTTTATACAAACAAATGTAGGCCCTTTAAAAAATGAGCTTGGATTTCAAAAAGCTCAAATTATTGAAAGAGTAAATGAAAAAATGGGTGAAAAAGTAATTATTGATGTTGTCATCAAATAATTATTTACCTATAGTTCCTTTTTATCTAAAACATCTCTCATTAAGTCATTCATAGTTATGACACCTTTGAATTCCAAATTATCAAAAACAGGAAGATACCTTGTTTTATAAACATTCATTAGAACCATACACCTTTCAAGTTCTACCTCTAATCCAATAACTGGTAAATCATGTGTCATTATTTCTTTCACAATAGTGGAATCAGAATGTCTTCCTTTTAATTTTATTTTGTGGGTATAATCACGTTCAGACATGATACCAAGAAAATGATTATTTTCCATAACAACAACATAACTTAGATTCTCTGATTGCATGATTGTCAAAGCATCTACTACTGGTGTGGAAGGTGCTACAGTATTAAAATGTGGCCCTTTTTTTTCTAAGATTTGTTTGATTTTTGACATAATTCGTATTTTAATTGGACTTGTTTTCCTAAGTTACGAATTAAATCGATTAAAAACGGCACCTATTTTTTTAAGTAGTCTATATAACTCTGCTTTTCCATGATCGTTGAGCCATTCATGATGACAACTGAAGGCCAAACTCTTGCAGCCGTTTTGATCATGGTCATATCCCCTATAAGGATAGGGATAGAAAGATTTAGAAGCGTTGCGTTTTCCTTATCTGCAGTCACTAAATAAACAAGCGTATGTTTTGTTTTAATAGCATCTATGAGCTGTACCCAAGGTTTACTAGTGTCAATTTTACCTGCAAATAGTAGTACATAAGGTTCTTTCGTAGTCAATAAAGCTTCAGTTGTATCAATATTATTGACAGTGAATAGACTAAAGTCAACAATTTTAGCCGTTAAACCATTGCCCTTTTGAACTAAAACTTCTTTCCTGTCTTTATAAACATAAGTGCTATCAAAGTCGGCTGGAAATTGATTGATATCAAAAGATACTGTTTTGCCATTTTTTTCAAAGGACATTTGAATAGAAACACTGTCAGGAATTGCGCCTTGAGGCATTTTCATTTGTTCTTTAATGTCATTGCCTCTTTTATAGGGTAAACAGTCTATAAATGGTAAATGTTCCAAAACATAATATTGACCATATCCAACCAAACTAGTTGAAATGACTAAGAGGAATAGCCCAAATGGCTTTTTAATATTTGATTTAACTTTTTTATGATTGAAAAGCAAAATCATAATTGAAAGTAAAAGAATAATATCTTTTATAAAAGAAACTTTAGGTGTTAATGGAATACAATCCCCAAAACAACCACAAGTTTTTATTTTTCCAGAAAATAAAGCGTACCCAGTTAAGAAAGTAAAAAATACAATTAAACCCATTAATAACCATAAAGTTTGCTTGTAAGGAAACTTAACAAGTAATGCAACCCCAGCTACTATTTCTAAGGTGTTCATTAATAAAGAAAAAGCTAGACTGTAATCATCTAAAAAAGCCAAACCCCATACTTCAAAAAATTCTTGCATCTTATAACTTAAGCCTAGTGGATCATTGGCTTTGATTAAGCCAGAGAAAATAAATAATAAACCTACTGACCATCTAAGCGTTTTCAAAAATGCTTGCATAGAATTAGTGTTTTCCTTCTGAGATTTGAATTAATGCAAAAACAGCATAATTTAAAATATCAACAAAATTGGCGTCAATACCTTCGCTAATTAAAGTTTTGCCATCATTGGTTAATATTTGTCTTATACGTAATAGTTTAACTAAAATTAAATCAGCATAGCTTTCTTGACTCATATCACGCCAAGCTTCTCCATAATCATGATTTTTATCCAACATTGTTGATTTTGCAAAATCAACATATTCTTGGTATAAAGATTGCACTTTTTCAACAGGCATATCTTCGACTTTTGGGTCGTCAATTTTAAGTTGTATTAATCCAATTACTGAATAATTAATGATTCCTTTGAACTCATCTTTAATATCATCCCCAACTTTTTGAATGCCTTTATCTTGAATTGTTCTAATTCTTAATGCTTTAATAAATATTTGATCTACGACAGAAATAATTCTTAGTACACGCCAAGCTGTACCATAATCTTTGGTTTTCTTGATAAAAATATCTTTACAAGAAGCAATCGCTTGGTCATATTGTGCAGAAGTTTGACTCATGAAATAACGTCTAATTACACGGTGATTTAATATCTTTGAACCCACGCAAGATAATCAATAAGGCCCTTAAAATAAAACTATGTTTCAAATCCAATTAAAAGATTCGATACTAGACCTGACTACCCCTCAAGTGATGGGTATTTTGAATGCCACACCGGATTCATTTTATAAGGAGAGTCGAATGGAACAGCTAGATCGGGCGGTAAATAGTGCCCATGATATGGTCATTGCTGGTGCTTCCATCTTGGATATTGGTGGCCAAAGTACTAGACCAGGGGCAGAATTAGTTACAGAATCCATTGAGATAGAAAGGGTCATCCCAATTATTGAAGCAATTCATTCTAAATTTCCTGAAATGCTCATTTCAATAGATACCTATAATTCTAAAGTAGCTAAAGCAGCCTTAACGGCTGGAGCTAGTATTGTAAACGATATTAGTTGTGGCAATTTTGACAAAAATATGATTGATGTGGTGGTTTCCAATCAAGTAGGATATATTGGAATGCATCAAACTGGCGGCCCTGAAAATTTGCATCAGGTTCAATCTAGAAAGGATATTATGCAAGATTTAATGGACTATTTTAACTTTAAAAAAAAGGAGTTTGCTTCTAAAGGATTAACAAATTGGATTATTGATCCTGGGTTTGGATTTAGTAAATCTGTACAAGAAAACTTTACCATTGTTAAATACTTAGCGCTTTTAAAAACAATGGATCTTCCGATACTTTTAGGCGTATCAAGAAAATCTAGTATCTATAAAACTTTAGGGGTGGATGCGCATAATGCTTTAAATGGAACAACAGTATTAAATACAATTGGATTAATGGGTGGTGCAAACATTTTAAGGGTGCACGATGTGTTAGAAGCAAAAGAAGCGATTGTTTTAATCAATCAAATGAATGCATAATCTATTTATTACTACACATAGACAAGAAAGGATCAGGCATCAATTATTATGCATAAAAAAAGGCCAAATTTAATTTGGCCTTTTTAGAACTTCTATTCAAACTAATTATTCATTTGATTTACTTTTTTGTAACGTCTTGGATTTCAAGATCAAATACTAAATTAGAATAAGGTTTGATTGCACCATTTGCTTGCGGGCCATAAGCCAACATAGCTGGTATATAAACTGTACCTTTTCCGCCTTTACCAAAATATTTTAAACCAATTTCCCAACCAGGAATTACTGATCCAGTTCCGATATTAACATCTAATGGCTTTGCAGTTGGATCATTAGGTTTGATATTAGTGTCAAATGTTTCACCAGCAATTGTATAACCTTTGTAATAAACACTTGCAATCTTTGTTGTATCAACCTTATTAGTTGCATCCCCTGCATCTTTCACTACAACAAATACGCCTTCTGGAGACTCAACTGCTGTAATTTTATTTTTTGCTAAATGTGCTTTGATAGCATCCACTTCTTTTTTCTTTTCTAAATCTGTTTCTTTTTTGTAATCTGCTTCTACTTTAGCAACATCTGTGAATACATCTAAGATCTCAGCTTTACCTAAGATGATATCTTTTGCTTTAAAGATTTCATTTAATTGTAGAACACCCATTTTTGCAAGGGTATCAATACTTAAAGAGAAATCAATTTTATCTCCTTTTTTACATTGCATTAAGATTTCAGTAAAAGTATATTTACCTAAACTAGCAGTATCTACAGGGAAATAAACGGGGATTTGACCATATGAAGAACTCAAAGTGGTATCCTTGCTTTTTAATTTGTACTCTATATTGATTTTTACAAATTGACCTTGTTCTAATTTCTTTTGATTGCCTTCGCCATGTGTAATTTTATACATCATTCCAGAAGGTGCTTTTTCGTAACTGTTACAACTTGCAAACAATACAATTGCAGCTACTAATTTTAATGTTGATTTGATCATTTTAATTTAATTGTGATAATTGAGATTTATATGTTTCTAATATGTTTTTAAAATCTTGAAAAGTTTCTTCAACCGATTTTTTTGAGCTTCCACCTGCTGCATTCGCATGACCTCCGCCCTCAAAATGAGTTCTTGCAAATATATTAACATCAAAGTTACCTTTACTCCTAAAACTCCATTTTCTTTCTTCTTCTCTATCAATCACAATGGCTGCAAATTTAATTCCATGGATAGAGAGTAAATAATTCACAAGACCTTCAGTATCCCCTGTTTTTAGTTCAAATTTGTAAATATCTGTTTTTGGGATGGCCATAACTGCGGTTTTGAATTCAGGGAAAACATGCATTCTATTAAGAAATGCATTACCCATGAACTTCAATCTGCCTTCGGAGGATTGATCATAAATATTTTCATGAATAGTGGAATGTTGTAACCCTAACTCTTTTAAATGTGCAATGATTTTATGAACAGAAGCTGTGGTAGATGGGAATCTAAATGATCCTGTATCAGTCATTAACCCAGTATATAAAGATGTTGCAACATCTAAATTGATTAGATTACTGTGACCTGATTGTACTATAAAATCGTATATCATTTCACAGGTAGAGCTCATTTTTACATCACTAATGCCATATCCAAAACTCGGTGTGTCAGGCTGTTGGTGATGATCAATCAGGATTTTAACTGCCTTTGCATCTCTAATCACTGATTCCATATGCTTTGTACGGTGTAAGATGTTGAAATCAAGGCAAAAAACGTAATCTGCGGCTTCCACTAATTGGGTAGCTTTTTGTCTATTAGCTTCAAAATCAACCACATTTTCTACTCCAGGCATCCAATTTAAGAATGGCGCCCAATTTGTTGGTGACACCACTGTTACATCATGACCTAATTGATTTAAAAAATGATACAAGGCTAAACTAGAGCCCATTGCATCGCCATCTGGTTTTTGATGTGCGGTGATTACTGCTTTAAAAGGAGTTTGTAGAAAAGGATAGAATTGTTCAATTGCTTGCATAAGTTTACAAATTTAATATAAATCGGATGTTTTTCAGTAATTTTGCGCCCTCAATTAGAAACTTTATAACAAATACATATGAGCAACAGAACATTTACAATGATTAAACCAGATGCGACTTCTAAAGGGTATACTGGAGCTATTTTGGATCAAATTATCAAAGCTGGATTTTCGGTAAAAGCAATGAAGTGGATTCATTTGTCACCTGCTCAAGCTGGTGCTTTCTATGAAGTTCATAAGGAAAGACCTTTTTATCAAGAATTAGTAGACTTTATGAGTAGCGGCCCAATAGTTGCTGCTATTTTAGAAAAAGACAATGCAGTAGCCGATTTCAGAACTTTGATTGGTGCAACCAATCCTGCTCAAGCAGAAGAAGGTACTATCCGTAAAAAATTCGCATCTTCTATTGGCGAGAACGCAGTGCACGGAAGTGATAGCGATGAAAACGCAGCAATTGAAGGAAACTTTTTCTTTTCTGGATTAGAAAGATTCTAGTAATAAATAAGCCCTTAACACAAGATAAGGGCTTATTTATTTTAGTCTAATGATTTTTCGAGGCCACCAATAAACTGTGGCCTCGATTTGCTTTACACCCTTAAAAGAAGATAAAATTTATAATACTATTGGATAAAATAAAAAAACGTCCTACTATTCGTAGGACGTTTTTTTATTTCTTCGCGCCTCTTGTTTTAGGTTTACCGTATTTTTTCTGCATGGCTTCTTTGTAATTCTTACGCACATTCACTTTCTTATTCTTCGCTGATTTTTCATGAAAAGCAGGGCCAACATCTTCTTTCTTAGGTAATTTCACCTGAATAATTTTCATTCTTACTTTAGGAATCTCATCTTCCGTTAATACAGTTGAAATTTCTAAGTCTTCTGGCAAAGTTTCCATTGGAATTGATTGCTTCATCAAAGCCTCAATTGCCATTTTTTGTTTCGCTTCTTTCTCAGTAATAAAAGTAATTGCGATACCCTTTTTATCAGCTCTTCCTGTTCTACCTATTCTATGTATATAATTTTCCGGTACATCTGGTGTATCAAAATTAATAACATGGGTTACCTCCGCAACATCAATACCACGTGCCATTACATCGGTTGCAATTATATATTTAAAAACCCCAGCTTTAAATTGATTTACTGTATTGAAACGATAATTCTGCTCTTTATTGGAGTGAATAACGCCAACAATGTCTGGAAATTTTTCAATTAATTGATCATATAATTGATCCGCTAAATTTTTTGTTGCAGCAAAAATCAAAACCTTAGTCATGCTTTCATCGCCGGTTAATAAATGTTCTAACAAATTAACCTTCGTATTGAAATTTGGAACATCGTATCCTAATTGAATTATATTTTCAAGTGGTGTTCCTGTTGGAGCTGCTTCAACTCTTACAGGTTCATTGAAATAGTCATTCATTAATTTTTCTACATCCTCTGTAATGGTAGCAGAAAACAATAAATTTTGTCTTTTTGCAGGTACTAATTCTAAAATATTGGTGATTTGTTTTCTGAAACCCAAATTCAGCATTTCATCCATCTCATCTATCACTACTTTCTTGATATATTTTGTTTTAAGTGCACCGTTCATGATCAAATCAAATAATCTTCCTGGTGTTGCGACTAATACATCTACCCCTTTTTCAACTTCTATTTGTTGGGTATTAATATTGACACCTCCAAAAACACCCACTGTAATTACGCTCATGTAGGGGGTCAATTTCTTTACAGCCTCCACTACTTGAACAACTAATTCTCTCGTTGGAACGATAATTAAAATCTGTGGATCCTTGTTTTTATCAAATTTCCATTGTCTAAGACATGGTAGAAGATAGGCAAAAGTTTTACCTGTACCTGTTTGTGCTATTCCACAAACATCCCTTCCAGACATAACAACAGGGAAAACACGTTGTTGAATAGGTGTGGGATGGGTATATCCAAGATCTTCTAAGGCCCTAGATAAGGGAGAATTGATATTTAATTGGTCAAAAGTCATGGTTGCGAAGGTAACTTAATAAAAGCATAAATGTACAGTGTACAAGCTTCGCTCATTGTCTTTGGCCTTATTTAACCACGCACAAATTCAAGCAAGCTTGATTTGTTTGTTCTTAAATAACGTCAGCCTCAACTAAGTTGAGGCTGTGCTTTCTTTTTTCGTCGGGTGAACAGGATTTGAACCTGCGACCACACGCCCCCCAGACGTGTACGCTACCGGACTGCGCTACCACCCGTTTTTTATCTTAGGACTCGTTTTTTTGGGCGCAAATATAGTCCCAAATAGAGAAAAACGAGTTATATTGCACGAAATTCATTGACTCGATGACAATTCTCCTCAGGCAAGTCAAAATTGCTGATCAGCATTCGCCATTTAATGGCCAAGTGAAAGATATCCTTCTTCAAGATTCAGTATTGATTTCAATTAAAGATCATATTTCAGAATTAGCCGATCAGGTTGTAGATATTCCCGGGACAATAGTAAGTTTAGGATGGGTAGATCCTTTTACCCATTTTTGTGATCCTGGTTATGAACATAGAGAAACATTGATAACTGGTGCTGCAGCAGCTCAAAATGGAGGTTTTACTACCGTATTCGTTGTCCCCAATACACAGCCAGTTATAGATAATAAAACACAAGTTAATTACATCGTTCAGCAAAACAATCAATTACCAATACATGTATTACCAATTGGTGCAATTTCTAAAAAAATTGAAGGGAAAGATTTAGCTGAAATGATTGATATGCATCAAGCTGGTGCGGTTGCATCTAGTGATGGCTTATACCCTGTTCAATCCACTTTACTTTTCTTAAAGGCATTACAATATGTTAAATCTTTTGACGGCGTAGTGATTCAAATGCCTATTGACAAAGGTTTAGGAAGTTTAGGATTAATGAATGAAGGTATTACCTCTACTCAATTAGGTTTGCCAGGAATTCCTGCAATCGCGGAAGAATTAATGATTGCTAGAGATATTGAATTATTGAAATATACCAATTCAAAATTGCATATTACTGGAGTAACTACAGCAAAAGGTATTGCATTAATTGAAGCTGCAAAAAAAGAGGGCCTTGCAATAACCTGTAGTGTTACACCTTATCATTTGTATTTTAACGAAACTGATTTAAATACCTATGATACTTTGTTAAAAGTATTTCCACCACTTAGAACTAAAGCAGATCAAGCCGCTTTATTAAAAGCAGTTGAAAACGGTATTGTAGATTGTATAAGCTCTCATCATCAGCCACAGGATTGGGATGGCAAAACAATAGAGTTTGAATATGCAAAAGCAGGCATAGGCTCTATAGAATCTACTTTCGCAACCTTAAATCATTTGTTACCACAAATCAAGGATGATAAATTAGCTAATTTATTATCAAATAATGCAAGGGAAATATTTGATCTTCCATCTACAATAATTAATGAAGGTAATAAAGTAGAACTTACTTTGTTTAATAGAAAAGAAACTACAACGGTTTCAAAATCAAATACAAAAAGTAAATCAGCCAATAATCCATTTTTAGATAAATCATTAATTGGAAAAGTGGTGGGTACTTTTGTAAAAGGCCAAATGATTTTAAATAATTAATTATCAAATTGAATTCACTAACAATATTTTAAAATTTAAGAACCCCAATAAAATAAATCATGGAAAAACAAATCACATCTCATATTGTAAAAGGCGCAATACTTGGCGCATTTTCAATCTTGTTTAGCATTATCGTTTATGTATTTAATTTATATGCTATTACTTGGTTAAGCTGGTTAAGTTATGCGGTTATTGTTGGAGGTATCATATACGGCAATATCCTTTATGCAAATCAGAATGACAACAATGTAAGCTTTGGCAATATATTTGCTCATGGATTCAAAACAACTGCTGTATTAATTGTTATTTCAGTTGTATTCACATTTTTGTCATTAAAAGTTCTTTTCCCAGATATGATTGATAAAATCATTGACATATCCAGAGCTCAAATGGAAAAGAATCCTCAAATGACAGATGAGATGATTGAACAAGCAATTACAATGACTAAGAAATTCTTTTTGCCATTTGCTATTGGTGGTGCAATAATAGGTACAGGATTTATTGGTGCAATCGCCTCTTTAATAGGTGCTGGAGTTGCTAAGAAAAATCCAGTAGATCCATTTAAACAAGACACAGCTCAATAAATTATTTATGCAGATTTCTGTCGTTATACCATTATTCAATGAAGCAGAATCTTTGCCAGAATTAATGGCTTGGATACATCGTGTCATGGATACTAATTCATTTACTTATGAAGTGATTATGATAGATGATGGTAGTGATGATGGAAGTTGGGATGTTATTTCAAAATTACGTCAGCAATACCCATCTTTAAAGGGTATCAAATTTCAACGTAATTATGGAAAGTCAGCTGCTTTAAATGAAGGTTTTAAAGCAGCTCAGGGTGACATGGTTATGACGATGGATGCCGACTTACAAGATAGTCCAGATGAGATTCCAGAATTCTATCAAATGATTACCGAACAAGGTTTTCATTTAGTTAGTGGATGGAAAAAGAAGAGATTTGATAATACTTTTACAAAGAATATTCCTTCTAAATTGTACAATGCTGTTGCAAGTAAAAGTTCTGGTATTAAATTACATGATTTCAATTGCGGCATTAAAGCATACCAATTAAAAGTTGTAAAGAGTATTGAGGTATTTGGAGAGATGCATCGTTATATACCTATTCTTGCAAAATGGGCTGGTTTTAAAAAGATTGGCGAAAAAGTAGTTCAACATCAAGCTAGAAAATATGGTCACACAAAATTTGGATGGGAAAGATTTGTGAATGGTTTCCTAGATTTGCTAACCATTCAATTCCTTTCAAAATTTGGCAAAAAACCAATGCAATTTTTCGGCTTAATTGGTACCTTATTCTTTTTTATTGGCTTTGTTTCTGTTTTCTATATTGTAGTTAGTAAGTTCATGTATCCTTTAACTAGTGTTACAAATAAACCTGCGTTTTATATTGCACTAACTTCTATGTTGATAGGTACACAGTTATTCCTAGCTGGTTTTATTGCTGAACTTGTAAATCGAAATGCAGCAGATAGAAACACCTATTTAATTGAAGATAAACAAGGATGGTAGATCAATTGATCATCATGGGGCCAGCGTGGCCATTGCGAGGTAATTTAGCTGCCTTTGACGAAAAATTAGCCGCCTGCTTTTTAGAAGCTGATATTAAAACTAAGCTTTCCACCTTTTCATTGCAATATCCGGGATTCCTTTTTCCAGGAACTACACAATATTCTTCAGATCCTGCACCTCAAAACCTTAAAATTGAAGTTGAGATCAACTCAATTAATCCATTTAATTGGATAAAAGTGGGCTTGCGCATTAAGAAAGAAAAACCAGATTTGATTATTGTTCGTTATTGGATTCCATTTATGGGCCCTTGCTTAGGAACCATTTTAAGAATAGTTAAATTGAATAAACATACCAAAGTGATTGCTATTGTGGATAATATGATTCCACATGAAAAAAGAATCGGCGATCAAATATTTACAAAGTTTTTTGTAGGTGGTGTGGATGGTTTCTTAACTATGAGTAATAAAGTTCAAAATGATGTAAAATCTTTTACAAATAAACCAAGCTGTGTTTCACCGCATCCTATTTATGATCATTTTGGGGAAGCCCTACCTAAAGTAGAAGCTAGGAAATCATTGAATTTAGAGGAGAACGATAAAGTGATTTTGTTCTTTGGCTTTGTGAGAGCTTATAAGGGATTGGATCTATTGATTGAAGCTATGGCAGATCCTGCTATCAAAGCAGCTGGAATTAAATTAGTCATTGCAGGAGAGTTTTATGAAGCACCTGAACCTTATTTTACTCAAATCAAACAACTAGGTTTAACAAATACGATCTTTGTTTACAATCAATATATTGGAGAAAAAGAAGTAACACAATACGTTTCGGCAGCTGATTTTATAATACAACCCTATAAAAATGCTACTCAAAGTGGTGTTACGCCTATGGCCTATCATTTTTTAAAACCTATGTTGGTTACAAATGTTGGTGGACTCGCTGACACTGTCCCACATGATAAAGTGGGATTGGTTGTTAAACCAAACGTGAGCGCAATTGCAAAAGGCATCATTCAATTATACGAAAAAGGGGCAGATCACTTTTTACCTAACTTAATTACAGAAAAGAAGAAGTATAGTTGGGAACAAATGAGACAATCTTTTTTAACTTTATACCAACAATTATAAACTATTAGTATGTCATTACATCAAATACAATCAATTATAGAGGGTTCCATACAAGTAAAGCAAGCTTTATTGAAAGACGAACATTTAGTATTGGAAATTGAAAAAATTGTTCATGCCATTACACATGCTTTTAAACAAGGCAATGCAGTATATTTTGCAGGTAATGGTGGTAGTGCAGCTGATGCACAGCATTTAGCAGCTGAATTTTCTGGTCGATTTTATAAAGACAGAAAAGCTTTACCATCAGATGCTTTGCATTGTAATAGCTCTTATTTAACAGCAGTGGCGAATGATTATAGTTATGATGTTATTTATGCAAGATTATTAGAGGGTTTAGCGAAACCTGGTGATGTATTAGTAGGGATAAGTACTTCGGGTAATTCCGGCAATATTGTTAAAGCCTTTGAAATGGCAAAATCAATTGGTGTTGTAACTGTAGGGTTCACAGGTGCAGCTGGCGGAAAGATGAAAGAACTAAGTGATTTTTTAATCAATATCCCTTCAACGACTACGCCAAGAATTCAAGAGTCTCATATTTTAGTTGGTCATATTATTTGTGAATTAGTGGAAGAAAACATTTTTGGCAGATAGATGTTGAACTATTTTGATATAAATGGAGATTGGACATTATTCTTAGACAGAGATGGTGTAATCAATCATGAAAAAAAGGAAGATTATATTCGTCATTGGAGTGAATTTGAATTCTATCCAGAAAGTTTATTAGCTCTCCCCTTGTTAGCTCAAAAATTCAATAGAATTATTATTACAACCAATCAAAAAGGTATAGGGAAAGGATTGATGACAGATGATGATTTAGCAGCTATTCATTTAAATATGACCAATAAGATTTTGGAAATTGGTGGAAGAATCGATGCTATTTATTATTGTTCAGATTTAGATAATCAATCTCCCAATAGAAAACCTCAACCAGGAATGGCTTTTCAAGCTAAAGCTAGTTTCCCAAGTATTGACTTAAGTAAATCAATCATGGTAGGCAATAGAATGTCTGATATGGAATTTGGACGCAATGCGGGAATGCACACTGTTTACTTAGCTACAACGCATCCAGAAGCACCATTCCCAGATACTAAAATAGATGACCGTTTTGATCATCTATTTCAGTTTGCAAAGGCTTTATAGTAATATTATTGCGCTAATTGCGCAGTACTTTAGTCTAACTTTAATACAGCTAAAAATGCTTCTTGTGGAATTTCTACGTTACCAATTTGACGCATTCTCTTTTTACCTTCTTTCTGCTTTTCTAATAATTTTCTTTTTCTACTGATATCGCCACCATAACATTTAGCAGTAACATCCTTACGCATTGCAGATATATTTTCTCTAGCTACCACTTTCGCACCAATAGCTGCCTGAATCGCAATTTGGAATTGTTGCTTGGTTAATAAATCTTTTAACTTCTCACATAATTTACGTCCAAACTCAGCTGATTTGCCACGATGAATTAATGCACTTAAAGCATCCACTTTTTCATTGTTTAATAGAATATCCATTTTTACAATATCTGCCTCTCTAAATCCAATTTGTGTATAATCAAAAGAAGCATAACCTCTAGTTCCACTCTTTAATTTATCGTAGAAGTCAAATACAATTTCTGTCAATGGCATTTCAAATATCAATTCAACACGTGTTGGTGTTAAATAAGATTGATTGATTAACATCCCTCTTTTACCTAGGCATAATGTAATGATATTACCAATATAGTCAGGTGTTGTAATAATCTGCGCTCGAATAAATGGCTCTTCTATGTAATCAATTTTTACAGGATCGGGCATCTCTGTTGGATTGTTTACAATGATTTTTTCCTTTCTTGTGGTGTATGCAATAAAACTTACGTTAGGAACAGTAGTAATCACAGTTTGATTAAACTCACGTTCTAAACGTTCCTGTATAATTTCCATATGCAATAAACCAAGGAACCCACAACGGAATCCAAAACCTAATGCTTGAGATGTTTCCAATTCAAAAGTTAAGGATGCATCGTTTAATTGTAATTTGTCCATACAATCACGTAACTCTTCAAACTCATCTGTATTTACTGGATATATTCCCGCAAATACCATGGGTTTTACTTCCTCAAATCCATTGATCATTTCACCGGGATTGTTTGCAAGTGTAATTGTATCACCTACTTTTACTTCTTTCGCATTTTTAATTCCAGTAATGATATAACCCACATCCCCAGCTCTTACTTCGGCTTTAGGGGTCATGGCTAATTTTAAAACACCCACTTCATCAGCTATATAATCTCTACCAGATGCTACAAATTGTATTTTATCATTTTTCCGTAATACTCCATTCATAATTCGATAGTAAACAATAATGCCTCTAAAGCTATTGAATACACTATCAAAAATTAATGCTTGTAATGGTGCTTCTGGATCTCCAACAGGAGCTGGAATACGTTCACATACTGCTTGCAATATCTCCTCGATACCAATACCACTTCTACCACTCGCTAATAAAATATCTTCTTGCTTACAACCAATTAAATCTATAATTTGATCTGTTACCTCTGGTATTTTAGCACCATCCATATCAATTTTATTAATCACCGGAATGATTTCCAAATTGTTATCTAATGCTAAATATAAATTTGAAATTGTTTGTGCTTGAATACCTTGAGAAGCATCTACTAATAAAAGAGCACCTTCACAAGCAGCTAATGCACGACTTACTTCATAACTAAAGTCAACGTGTCCAGGAGTGTCAATCAAATTCAATGTATAGGTTTCCCCTTTATGAATGTAATTGATTTGTATAGCATGACTCTTAATTGTAATTCCTTTCTCTCTTTCTAAATCCATATCATCCAATACCTGATTCATCATTTCACGTTCAGTAATGGTCTTGGTATGTTCTAAGAGACGATCTGCCAAGGTACTTTTACCATGATCAATATGGGCGATGATACAAAAATTTCTTATGTGCTTCATGTAATAATTAAGTTCTTTTTAATTCTATTTTAAGGCATTGATAATTGCTGCAAATTCTGTTGCAATTAAAGAGGCGCCACCAACTAATCCGCCATCCACATCCGGTTGTGAAAAAATTTCTTTTGCATTTGCTGCTTTCACGCTACCACCGTATAAAATTGAAATTTGATCAGCAATTGATTGACCATATTTAGTTGCAAATACGGATCTTATATAAGCATGAATTTCTTGTGCTTGTTCACTAGATGCAGTTTTCCCAGTTCCAATAGCCCAAATAGGTTCATAAGCTATCACAACTTTTACTATTTGATCAGCTGATAAATGAAATAAAGAGTTTTTTAACTGCGCTTCTACAAAACTATTTTGTGTACCCGCCTCTCTTATTTCTAATGGTTCACCACAACAAAAAATCGGCGTACTTCCATTTGCTAAAACAGCATCTGTTTTCTGCGCTAATAAGGCATCTGTTTCTCCAAAATATTCACGTCTTTCAGAATGACCTAAAATAATATGGTTCACTCCAACTGATGAATACATAGGTGCTGAAATTTCACCGGTGTATGCACCATTTGATTTTTGATGACAGTTTTGAGCTGCAACAAAAACATTTTGTTTACCATTTAACATATTAACGGCTAATGGGATATAAATAGCTGGAACTGCAAAAATAGCTTCTTGATTAGCACTTAAATGATGCGCTGTTGAAATTAATTGATCCAATAAAGATTCAGCTTCTTTTTGGCTTAAATTCATTTTCCAGTTTGCGGCTGCTATTTGTTTTCTCATAGTGTATATTTTGGAGGCTCAAAGGTAATTAAAAAATAGCGCTATTCCATATGAAACAAGGTGTTTAGGACTTTCTTTTCAGTATCTGAGATTTGGAAACCTTTCATTTTTTTCCAATTTTGGATATCCTCCAATGCTTTGTCGATTAAATACCCTTTTGTTATGCCCCAGCTAAAATTGGGAATCATTTTTGGAAGTAATCCATTTCCATAGACATTGGCGGAAACACCTATATAAGATCCTGTATTAATGCTTGAATGAATTGCAAATCGGGTATAATCCCCTACCAGCATCCCCATTTTATTTCCCACTGTATCCCATGTTTTTTGATCCTGATTCCATATTTGAATGGCTCCAGCTGTATTTTTTACATTACTGTTTGATGTCCCAGCACCAAGATTACACCAATGACCAATAATACTATCTCCCAAATAACCCTCATGTGCTTTATTTGAATAGCCAAAAATGATACTGTTTTTGATTTCACCACCAATTGTACAATTTGGCCCAACAGAAGTTGCACCATAAATACAAGTATTCATTTTTATGACCGATTTGTTTCCCAAAACAAAAGGTCCTCTTATTGCAACACCTTCCATTAATAAACAATCTTTACCAATATATATTGGGCCATCTGTTGCGTTTAAACTCACTCCAGACAATTCTGCACCAGGTTCAATGAATATATTTTCAGGGCAAATTAATCTTGTGTAAGAATCAGTTACAGCGGATTTTTTATCCTTAGTTTTTGTTTTATAATCCATCTCAATAAAAGTGGAATTTAACTTCAGCAAATGCAGCGCATCTTTGATAAAATCAGCTTTTATTGTCTTTTTAAAATTAGGATCACCCAGTAATATTTTTCCTAAATCACGTTCAATTGTTTTTGATGCGATCCATTTCCCATCTTCATCTATTAAATTTTCCCCGTTTTTAAGATTTAAGATGGCCTCTTTTATCGCTAAATTTGGTATGCAAGTTGGATTGATATAAACAACAAATTCAGTTTGATTTAAAAAATCAGTACTGTATAATTCTTGTAAATAATTAATTGTATAAACATCAAAAGAGGACGCCATTAATTGTTCCCAACGTTCCTGAATGGTAAAAATCCCAACCCTAATTTCCGCCAAGCTTCTGGTAAGACTAAAGGGGTAAAAGTCTGATCTGTATGGGATATCAACTAGGACAAAATACATAATGGTCGATTTATCAACAAAAATACACTAATCTCAAAAGCAAATCAGATAAGTTCCTAACGCATGTTAATTTTATGCTTATTTTTGTTACCTAATAATTAAATTATGCAATTAGGTTATTTCAACTACCCACTTCCAGCAAATGAACCCGTATTAAATTATGCACCAGGTTCACCAGAACGAAAGTCTTTAAAAGAAGCATTGGCTTCTTTGAAGAAAAAAACATTGGACATTCCGATGTATATCAATGGTAAAGCTGTTCGTACAGGTAAGACTATGTCAATACATCCGCCACATGAGACTAAACATGTATTAGGTCAGTTTCATGTTGGCACTAAAGTTCATGTAGAAAAAGCAATTGAATCAGCCTTAAAAGTAAGAGAGAATTGGTCAAATATGACTTGGGAATCAAGAGCCCATATCTTTTTAAAAGCGGCAGATTTATTAGCTACGAAATATAGATTTGAAATGAATGCTTCTACTATGTTAGGTCAAAGTAAAAATGCATATCAAGCTGAAATCGATGCTGCATGTGAGTTAATCGATTTCTTAAGATTTAATGTTCATTTCTTAAGTCAAATTTATCAACAACAACCCATCTCGTCTCCGGGTATGCACAACAGAATGGAATGGAGAGGTTTGGAAGGATTTGTTTTAGCAATTACACCATTCAATTTTACTGCAATTGGTGGTAATCTTCCTGCTTCAGCTGCAATGTGTGGCAATGTATTGGTTTGGAAACCAGCCAATACACAAATTTATTCTGCACAATTATTTATGCGTATTTTAAAAGAAGCAGGATTACCTGATGGTGTAATTAATATCGTCTATACAGATGGCCCAACTGTGGGTGAAATATGTTTCAAGCATCCTGATTTTGCAGGTGTTCATTTTACGGGTTCAACAGGCGTATTTAACCATATGTGGAAGCAAATTGGGGAAAATATTTCTAGATATAAATCCTACCCAAGAATCGTCGGTGAAACTGGCGGTAAAGACTTTGTAATGGTACATCCAAGTGCAGATGTAGATACTGTGGTAACAGCGTTGGCTAGAGGTGCTTTTGAATACCAAGGGCAAAAATGTTCAGCTGCTTCTAGAGCCTACATTCCAAGTAATTTAGCAGCAGCTGTTAAAGCGAAATTGGTTAAAGCTGTTCAATCAATGAAAGTAGGATCGGTTGAAGATTTTAGCAACTTTGTGAATGCAGTCATTGATGAAAAATCATTTAACAATATCTCAAAATATATAACAGCAGTTAAAAAAGACAAACAAGCAAAAATACTTGTTGGGGGTAATTTGGATAAATCTAAAGGTTGGTTTGTGGAACCTACAGTAATTGATACCAAAAATGCTAAATCATTAACTATGTGTGAGGAGATCTTTGGGCCAGTTTTAACGATCTATACATACCCTGCTAATCAGTTTGAAAAAACGCTCAAATTATTAGATAGCACCTCTAAATACGCATTAACCGGTTCAATTATTTCTCAAGATAGAGCTTCTATTGAATTGGCTACCAATGTTTTAAGACATTCTGCTGGTAATTTTTATATTAATGATAAACCAACTGGTGCTGTGGTTGGACAACAACCATTCGGTGGTGCAAGAGGCTCAGGTACGAATGATAAAGCAGGTAGTGCATTAAACTTATATCGTTGGTTAAGTGCTAGAACGATTAAGGAAACTTTCAACCCTCCTACTGATTATAAATATCCATTTTTAAACGAAGCATAAGGTCGTATTTTAGTCTTAAAATACTATATTTGCTACTCAAAAATTAAGGACTGTGGCGCAAAAATTTTCTAAAGAAACCTACCTGTATTGGTACGAATTGATGCAATTAATACGTCAATTTGAATCGAAATCAGAAGAAATGTATAAAATGGCGGGTAAAATCCGCGGCTTCTTCCACGTTTACAATGGACAAGAAGCAATTGCGGCTGGATGTATGACCGCTACAAACCATGAAGACCCCTATATTACTGGTTACCGTGATCATGGTTTAGCACTTGCTAAAGGGATGAGTCCTAATGCAGCAATGGCTGAATTATATGGTAAGGCAACTGGTTGTTCAAAAGGAAAAGGTGGAAGTATGCACTTTTTTGATAAAGCGAACAATTTTTATGGTGGTCATGGCATCGTTGGTGCACAAATTGGTACTGGTGCTGGATTAGCTTTTGCTGAACAATACCGTGGTTCAAAGAATGTTGTATTGTGTTTCTTTGGAGATGGAGCAGCTAGACAAGGTATGTTACATGAAGTATTTAACCTTGCTATGCTTTGGAAATTACCTGTAGTATTTATTTGTGAAAATAATAATTACGCGATGGGTACTTCTATCGAAAGAACTTCTAATGTAATTGATATCTATAAATTAGCAGATGCCTACGATATGCCTTCTGATAAAGTAGATGGCATGACCCCAGAATTAGTGCACGAAGGTGTAGCTAGAGCTGTAAAGCGTGCTAGAGATGGTGAAGGCCCAACTCTTTTAGAGATGAAGACCTACCGTTACAGAGGTCATTCAGTTTCTGATCCTCAAAAGTATAGAACAAAAGATGAGGTAGAAGAATATAAAGACCAAGATCCAATCATAAAAGTTAGAAAAACGATTTTAGAAAATAACTTTGCAACTGAAGCTGCTTTAAATGAAATTGATGAAAAGATCAATGGGATTGTTGAAGCTTCTGTGAAATTTGCTGAAGAAAGCCCTTGGCCAGATGACAGCGAAGTATTGAAGGATGTGTATATTGATCAAAATTATCCATTTATTGTAGACTAATTATTTTAACCCAAACATATGAGCGAAGTACAACAAGAACAAGAACAAGTATCATTTATTAAAAAAAATCAATTAATAGTATATCTAATTGCCGGTGCTTTAACAACTGCAGCTGCAATTTTCGGATACACAGAATTTTATCAAAAACCATTAGAAGCAAAAGCAGCTGATGCAATGTATATTGCAGAGAAATATTTTGCAAATGATTCATCTGAATTAGTGTTAAATGGAGATGGTACAAATAAAGGTATGCTATATATCATTGACCAATTTAGTGGTACTAAGGCAGCTAATCTTGCTAAATATTATGCTGGCATGAGCTATTTCAGATTAAAGAATTACAATAAAGCAATTGAATTATTAAAGGATTTTTCTTCAGATGCTAAGCAGGTACAGGCTGTTGCTTATGGTTCTATAGGTGATGCTTATTCTGAATTAAAAAAGAACGAAGAAGCAATTGATTTTTACAAAAAAGCTGGAACACATTTCCCTGAAGATGAGGCTATTTCATCTGAGTATTTATTCCGTGCTGGCTATTTTTTAGAATTAAACGGTAAAAATGAAGAAGCTATAGAAATCTATAAGCAAATCAAAAAGAATTACCCTAAATCTGAAAAAGGATTTAATATTGATAAGTATATCAATAGACTTCAAATACAACCTTAATCTAGATACTATTTTAAATAAAAAGGCATTCTTTAATTAAGGGTGCCTTTTTATTTTATTGTAAACAATTTTGTATTTTTAATAATGACAGTTCAACTATTTATCCCCTGCTTTATAGATCAGCTTTATCCTCAAGTTGCTTTTAACACAGTTAAAGTGTTAGAAAAAGCAGGTTGCGAAGTGAAATATAATACACAACAAACCTGTTGTGGTCAACCTGCTTTCAATGCTGGATTCTGGGGCGAATCAAAAGATGTATGTACAAAATTTGTACAAGATTTTGATGGTGCAGACTATATAGTTAGTCCAAGTGCTAGTTGTGCAGGATTCGTAAGAAATAATTATGGCAAACTTTTTGAAAATAACGCTTTTCAAAGTCCTGCAAAAAAAGTGGCTTCACAAATAATTGAGCTTTCTGAATTTTTAGTTAAAGTATTAAATATTACAAACTTAGGCGCAACTTTCAATGGTATAGCTACTTATCATGATAGTTGTGCAGGATTAAGAGAATGTAATATAAAGGCAGAGCCCAGAACTTTAATAAGTAAAGTACAAGGTTTAGAAATTGTTGAAATGAACGACAATGAAACCTGTTGTGGATTTGGGGGAAGCTTTGCTGTAAAATATGATACAATCAGTGTTGCGATGGCAGATCAAAAAATAGACAACGCTATAGCTACAAACGCTGAATATATTATTAGCACAGATATGAGTTGTTTAATGCATTTAGATGGAAGAATTAATCACAATGGTCAAAAGATCAAAGTAATACATTTAGCAGATGTACTTGCAAGTGGCTACTAGATAAAGTTTTATCATCAATCACTTATAGCAAAACACTTCTCAACAATTTATTAAAATTCGTGTTATATCTAACATAAAAACATATCTATGGCTTATTGGTTAATCAAATCAGAACCCTTTAAATATTCTTGGGATCAATTTACTAAAGACAAACGTACATTTTGGGATGGTGTCAGGAATTATGGTGCAAGAAATAACTTGAGATCAATGAAAAAAGGGGATCTAGCTTTTTGGTACCATAGCAATGAGGGTATGGAAATAGTGGGTATCGCTAAAGTAGTTAAGGAAGCTTACCAAGATCCAACAACAGAAGAAACTGCATGGTTAGCGGTGGATTTTGCACCTCATAAGAAATTAAAACATCCTGTTAAACTAGCAGATATCAAGGCTAATACCAATCTATCAAACATGGATTTGGTTAGATTAGGTAGACTTTCAGTTCAAACTGTAAAGGAAGATGAATGGATAGAAGTTTTGAAAATGAGTGAAGGCAAATAACCCTCAATCAATTTTTAAAATTGCTAGATATCATATTAATGGAAAAATGAATAGCCAATAAAAATGGCGATTATAACTCCAATTAAATCTGCAAATAAACCTGCCCAAACTGCATATCTAACTTTCTTAATTCCAACACTTCCAAAGTATAGGGCTATAATATAAAATGTAGTATCAGCAGAGCCTTGAAAAATAGAGGCTAATTTTCCTACAAATGAATCTGGCCCTTGTGTTTGAAAAATATCAAGCATCATACCTCTTGCCCCACTCCCACTTAAAGGTTTCATAATAGCCACTGGCAATGCAGCAACAAAATCTGTATTCATACCCGTTAACTGAATCAAATAGGTAATACCATTAAGAATATAAACCATGGCTCCACTATCTCTAAAAACACGAATGGCTACTAACATGGCAACTAAGTATGGGATAATTTTCACTATAACTTCAAATCCGTTTTTAGCACCTTCGATAAATGCATCAAAAACTGACACTTTTTTATAGGCCCCACCTAAAATAATTGCTACAACAATGGCAATTAAAATGCTTGATCCTGCAATTTTTGAAAAGAGTTCTTTTTGTACCGGAGTAAGACTATTTACAGCAAATAAAACAGAACCCATCAATATAACAAGTCCTGCTAACCAACTTATTAAAACCCTATCCCATTTTAGTTTTTGATATAATCCAACCATTACAATAGAGGCTAAAGTGGTTCCAATAGTTGCTAAAACACATGGAATAAAGATACTTGCAGCATCTTGCGAACCTGCAGCAAGTCGATATGAAATTATGGTTAATGGAATTACAGTTAAACCACTGGTATGTAAGACTAAAAACATGATTTGAGCATTGGTAGCCTTTTCTTTTTCTGGATTTAAACTTTGAAGACTTTCCATTGCTTTTAAACCAAATGGCGTTGCAGCATTGTCTAAACCTAACATGTTTGCACTGAAATTCATGACCATTTGACCCATTGCTGGGTGATTTTGGGGTACTTCTGGAAATAATCGACTTAGAAATGGGTTCATCCATTTTGCCAATTTCTGAATAGCCCCAGCTTTTTCAGCAATATTCATCAAACCAAGAAAGAATACCATTGTACCTGCAAGCGGGAAAGCCACATCTATTACAGATGATTTAGCAGAGTCAAATAAACCATCTGCTAGTAGTTTAAAGATCTCTGTATCCCCTAGAAAGATCAATTTACATAACGCAACTATAAATGCAATTACAAAAAATGCGATCCAAATGATATTCAATGCCATATCTAATTGTTTATGGTACTAATATAGCCCATTTTGCAATTAGAATTGTATTTTTGCAGCCATAAAACAATCTTAATATCATGGCTTTACAGGCAGGAATCGTGGGATTACCCAACGTTGGAAAATCAACTTTATTTAATGCAGTAAGTAATAGTGCAAAAGCACAAGCAAGTAATTATCGATTTTGTACTATTGAACCAAATGTGGGTTTAGTGGATGTACCAGATATTCGAATCAGTCAATTGGCTGAATTGATTAACCCAACAAGGGTCGTACCTACTCAATTAGAAATTGTGGATATTGCTGGCTTGGTAAAAGGTGCAAGTAAAGGAGAAGGTTTAGGTAATAAATTCCTTGCCAATATTAGAGAAGTAAGTGCGATCATTCATGTGATTCGTTGTTTCGAAGACGAGAATGTACTTAGAGAAGAAGGTAAAATAAACCCTATTGGGGACAAAGATATTATTGAAACAGAATTGCAATTAAAAGACTTGGATAGTGTTGAAAAGAAAATGCAACGTACAGAGAAAATGGCGAAAACTGATCCAAAGGCAAAGGTAGAATTAGAGGTATTGATAAAATGTAAAAATCATTTAGAACAAGGTAAAAGTATCCGTTCTTTAGATTTATCAAAAGAAGATTATACTGCAATTGCTGATATCTTTTTATTAACTGCTAAGCCTGTAATGTATGTTGCTAATGTGGATGAAGCATCCATGCATACTGGTAATGCCTATTCGGAATTGTTAGTTGCAATGGCTAAAGAAGAAGGTGCAGAAGTGATTGTAATGTGTAATAATATTGAAGCACAAATTTCCGAAATGGAAGATCCTGATGATAAAGCTTTGTTTATGGAAGAATATCAAATGAAGGAACCTGCTTTAAATAGATTAATTCAAACTGCGTATAAATTATTAAAATTAGAAACCTATTTTACTGCTGGTGTTCAAGAAGTAAGAGCATGGACAATTGGATCTGGATGGAAAGCCCCACAAGCCGCAAGTGTAATTCATACAGATTTTGAAAAAGGATTCATCAAAGCGGAAGTAATTGCATTTGATGATTTTATTAAATTTAAGAGTGAGGCTGCTTGTCGTGACAACGGTAAATTAAGAATTGAAGGAAAAGAATACATAGTTAAAGACGGCGATGTGATGCATTTTAGATTCAATGTATAAATAATTATGAGAAGGATTTATCTACTTATTATTTCTTTGACAGTTATTGCTTGTAATAATTCAAGTAATTCTAATGACAATAATGTTGATGAAAATAAAGCAAATAATTCAACTATAAATGCCCCTATACCGCTTACTTATACTTTAATAAATGTCTATCCTCATGACACATCTTCCTATACACAAGGACTTGAATGGAACGATGAATATTTAATTGAAGGCACAGGGTTAAAAGGCAAAAGCGTTCTACATAAAATGGACAATAACTTTAAAACTATTGGCCAAAAAATAAAATTAGATGCGACCTTTTTTGGCGAAGGTGTAACCGTATTTGACGGTAAAATATTTCAACTTACTTGGCAAGAGAACAAGGTTTTTGTGTATGATGTTAAAACTTTAAAGAAAATCGGAGAACACAATTGGCCCTATGAAGGTTGGGGATTAACTCATAATGATAGTTCACTCATTGTTTCTACTGGTAGTAGTAATTTATATTTTGTAGATCCAAAGACATTTGAAATAAAAAAGACACTCGGGGTATACAATCAATATGGTTACCAAAATATGATCAATGAACTTGAATATATAGATGGGAAAATTTATGCCAATTTATATGGTCAAAATGAAATCATTATAATTGACCCAAATACAGGTATTATAACTAATAAAATTGACTGTAGTAATTTACTTGCGCAAGCTAAAGTCACCTATAATCCTTTATCAATAGATGGAGGTTATGTATTAAATGGTATTGCATATAAAAAATCCAGTAATTCAATTTTTTTAACTGGAAAATGCTGGCCTGTATTACTGGAAATTAAATTGAACTAAATATAATTAGAAATTGATTTTTTCTTGATTTCATAAATAATACTACTTGCTTTCGTATTATCTGACATAGCTAGTAGACTAGATAATGCACCAATCACTCCAGCTAATAACATCCCCAATTTGCCTGATTCTTTATATTTCTCAGATAATAAACTAACATAAAAACTATCATACCACATTGGCTTCATTTGAACAATTTCAAAATCTAATGAATCCATTAACTGATTCATTGCAACTGGTGAAAAATGGTATAAATGTCGAGGTAAATCATATGCAGCCCAATACTTTCTATAAAATTTAGCATCAAAACTTGTATAATTTGGTACAGCAATAATCAACCTTCCATTATGCTTTAAACTTTTATAACATTGTTTTAGGTAGATCTTTAATTCATGAACATGTTCAAGTACATGCCACATACTAATTACCTCATACTCATTTTCTGGTAGTTGGTAAATAGTTTCTATCGATTGTAATTGTATTCCATAGGTTTCAAAAGCCTTTTTTCTAGTGTCTTCATCTGGTTCTAATCCACTAACAGTCCATTCTTTATCTTTCATAGCACTAACAAAAGCCCCAGTTCCTGCACCAATATCAAGTAAGTGTCCTTTATGTCCAGTAAATAAGGACTGTACCCATTTAGTTTTTTGAGCTAAAGTTTTAATTCTGACTTTATGGTACAACTGATTCATCCATCCTTCCTTAACATCTGTATGAGATATATATTCAGAAAATTTATAATATTTTCCAATTTCCGTCTGATTGGGTACCGGCGAAGTAAATCTTAAACTGCATTGTTGACAATGTAGTATTGAAAATCGCTCTTTAGTTAAAGAGAAATCTATACTTTCAATTTCAATGTTTGAATTTGGATTTTCGCAAATAGGACAATTCATGTCTAAATTATTTAAAAATAATTGCTATGATTGCTACAATAGCAATGATTAAAGGGAATATCCACCATCTTTTGTTAGTTGCAGTAAAATTATTTTCATTCTGATTTTCAATTAAAACTTTATCAAATCTAAAATCTTGAAAATAGTCTTTAGAATTGAAATTTGAATAGTAAGTAAATATGCCGTTATTTATTTTCAGTTGCCCCAAATTACCTAAATCAATTAATTGATTCGTATTTATTTGATTTTGAATGAAATTAGCATAGTCAATCATGGCTTGTTCTACAGAGCAATCAAGATGATCTGATAAGAAAATATAAAATAGTTTACTTGGCTTAGTCTGATCAGAATCTAATGAATCAAATTGAATTGTTTCTGTCGGTGAAATAAACTGTCCATTAGAACTTGTGGCATCTTTTTGATCAAATCTTAAATGACCTATCCCAGGTATAATTAAATGACCATGGTTTAAAAAATATTTCTCTAAAGTTAAAAGTATCATTATTTACTAAATTTATATTGTACTCCAGCAATAAATTGAACACCTAATGAAGGATAATTTGCCCAACGTTGATACTGTTGATCTAACAGATTCTCCCCTTTTGCCCAAATCGTCCACTTTTTACTTAAATTAAATTGCATGCCCGCATTCAAAACAAAGGTATTATTTAAATTGATTGCAGGTTCTAATCTTGAGCTTGATTTAGAACCGGTCCAAAAATGACCAGTCATTTCTAAATTTAAACGATTACTATACTTCCAATTTAAATCAGTTGTTATTTCTAAAGGGATAATTCCCCATGCTTGATTATTTTCTCTAATAAGGCTAAATTGGATATACTTTAATTGATTTTTCCAAAAAAGCCTATCACTTAGTTGATACCTTAATTGTCCATTTAATTCAACTGCAATAGCTCTTTTTTCGAATAATACATCGTACTTTAGACCAACATATTGGGGATTATAATTCGTTATGGATTGGTTAAAAAAAGGCAATTCACGATAATCATTTAAAGCCATATCAAAACCATAATTTAACCTTTTTGAAGCAATTATATTTACTTTAAAATATTTTGATTCGGTGGTGCTTATTGGAAGTGCATCAGGCGCAATAATCCAATGGTTTTGACTCATTAACTGACTAATAATGTAATTAGACAAAGTGGTTTTCCAGCCCAATTTAAACAAGACATTAGTGTCTTTAAGTTGCTTTTCTAATTCAACATTTGGATACAAAGCAAAAGCACCATTTGAATAAGTTGGCCTAACTCCTAATGCTAATTGAAATTGCTTCACATTTATATTAACTGAAGGTGATATTTGTACAAAATAGTTCTGACTTGATTTATTATCAATTGGACGATATTGATTGTATGCTAAAGTAAAGTCACTATGTAATTTAAAATGGGTATTAAAATCAAAATCAAGAGGACTTGTTAGATTAGCGGAAAGATTATTTGCTTGATTAAATAAATTTTCTTGGTTCAACTCAAGAATCGGAGCAATATGAATGAAATTTTTAAATTGATTTTTATTTGATAAAGAAAGTTTAAGACCCAACAATGATAATTTTTGTTCAAAATTAGTTAAGGGCAAATTAGTTGTATCAGGCACAAGCCCATACCTATATCTACTAGATTGATTATAGAAAACTTGACTATTAAGTTGTTTGTTTTGATTGATAGAAATAGAACTTATATAATTTATGTTTAAGAGCTTCCCTCTTTGTATTGGATGATCACCAGTAATAGATTCATTAAAGATGTTAACACTATGAATTTGATTCTTTTGAGTAATTAAGCTTGACTTAATTTGAATAAATTGACTTTGGTAATTTCCTGCTCCTACCTTAATTTGAGTACTTTGATTATTAAAAGACAAACTGTCTCTTTTTAACGCTCTAGGAACTAGAGAAATTGGCTGATATTGAAAACTTAAATTTTGACTTGGCACTTGATAAGCTAAGACTACTGTATTCGTATCAACCAAGGCTGTTGCATTTGTAAAACCGATTTTTGCTATATTCTTTAATTGTGGTTTAAACGCGGATACGATCGTTACCACTTTTTCTGGAATACTGTCTTTTGAATTTAATCTAGAAGGAATATCTGATACCGCAAGTAATTGATCTAATTTAGCTGGAGCAAGATAATTTGAAACAGTTGATCTTTTATTATTTGTTGGCTTTTTGTTACTAGATTTCTTTTTTGAATTTTTCTTTTTAGTACTACTTTTTTTGATCGATTTCTTTTTTGAAGAAACTGTAGTTTTAGCTTTCTTTTTATTCTTTTTTTGTGAAATTGCGTTATTGCTAAAACAAATTAAAGCAATACTAAATAGACAGAATCTTATAAATAATTTCATAATTTAATTTTATTGTGCTTTAATTGAATCGTTAATCGCTTTCAGTTTATCTGAAGCGATCTGTTGTAATGCTGGAATTGTTGCATTTTCAGCTATACTTTTATAAGTAGCTATAGCATTAAATGTATCATTTTGTGCCAAATAAATATCACCTAATAAAATATAAGTTTTAGTTACCCAAAATTCATAAGATGCTTGCTTTTTAATCATGTCAAAAGCCGTTTTTTCGGCAATATTGAATTTTTGTTGACTATAGTAAAATGCAGCTAATAAATAGTGCGCTTCTGCGGTATAAACTGAACTATTATTTTTAAGTACTATATTTAAAATATTTAAAGCATTAGTGGAATCTTTTTGAAGGATTGATTGGTGATACATTGCCATATTTGCCATTAATATATCATCACTTGCACTACTCTTTTCTGCTAAAATTAAGGCTGCTGTTTTAGAGGCTTCTAACCAATTTTCTGCCTTATATTGACATCTTAACAAACCTTTTACTGCCTCAATCTTTTGTTCTTGTTGCGTTGCATACTGTAATACAATTTTAAAATATTGTTCAGCTGCAGTATAATCTTTTAAATTAAAATAGTGAAGTCTTGCTGCAATGATAGAAGCCCTCTCTGCGTATTTATTTGGCGCTTTTAGAGCGACTTTCCCAAAGTACATTGCTGCTGTATCATATTGTTCATTTGTATAAGCCATTTCACCTAAAATATTTAAAGCATCTAATTGATAATTGCCCTCTGGATACATGCTTAAATATTTTTTAAAACCAATCAACGCATTCGTATACTTTTTATCTTCATATTGAATAATCGCAGCTCGATAAATCAATGAATCTTGTTCATTTATAGCTAATGGTTTACCAAAATCATTCATAAACTGGACATAAGCTTCTGGCTGTTGTTCTTCTACAAAAATGTTCCTAATATACTCAATCGCATTATTACTTTCTTCTGCATTAGGATAAGCACTATATAATGATTTGAAATTTTGAAGCGCCTCCTGATTTTTATTTAAATTAAAATAGACAATTCCTAATTTATAATAAGCTATTGGATAAAACTCTGTTGCTTTAGGATCCATTAATACTTTTGAGAGAGGGGTAATCGCTTCAGAAAATTGCTCTTTGCTGGTATAAGTGTCTGCTAATTCCATTCTTGCATCACTTAAATAGGTTGATTGACTAAAATCATATTCATAACTTGTCAATATTTTAATCTTCTCTTTATTCAATCCAAGTGCACCATAAATAATTGCTTTTTGCAAATTGGCATAATCTTCAAAATTCCATCCTAAATCAATTATTTTTTGATATGATTTTAAAGCTTGTTTATATTGTTTAGTCATAAATTGGCAATCTGCTAATCTTACTAAAGCGTCTTTTTGGAAGGTGGATGATTCAATATATGGATTGAAATCTGCGGCAGTTGTAAATAACTGTAAAGCTTTACTATAGTTGTTATTTTTTAGATAGGCATAACCTAGTGTATAATTTGCATGTTTTATAGTAATTTCTCCTATTTCAATTGGTTCTAGTAAATAATTTTCCAACTGACTAATCGACTCATCAATTCTACCCATTCTATAGGCTAACTCTCCAATCCAGAAATGCGTTTGCGGTAATACTTTATTGTTATAGGGTAAAAATTGTACTTGTTTAAACAATTCATATGCCTTTTCATTTTGACCGTCATTTATCAATAAAGCTGCTTTACCATATAAAATATTGGGGTATAGTTTTAAAAGTGCATCATCTAATGAATCCATTGATTGGTAAACTTCATAAGCTTTAGTGAAATCGTTGCTATAGGCTAATGCAGTTATATATAAGCTATTCGCTTCTGTCTTATAAATACTATTTGGATATAATTGATTGAATTTATCAATACTCTTAATTGCAGCACTATATTCTTTTAATTCAATCGTTAATTTAGAATAATTAAATAATGCAATTTCTTTTTGTGCCAAGTTTTGACTTTTCGTAGCACACAATAAAAAAGCATTTTTTGCACCTAGTTTATCATTGACTTTTAAGTAAGATGTTGCCAATAAATACATACTATTTTGACCTAATGAATCTTCAACATTTGCCAATTTTTTAAATCCTTTAATTGCTTCTTTCCATTGTTGTGACTGAAAATAACAAAAAGACAATTGATAAAGATCCTGTGATGCAACTTCTATTTGTTCTGAAACATATTTTGCTAAATAAGGCAAGGCTTTTTCATATTGTTTTTGTTCAAACAATAAATGCCCCATTAACTGTGAAAGTTGACTCGTATAATACTGCCCTTTATTATTTAAAGCTTGTTCTGTATTTTTTAAAGCTGCGTTAACATCTCCTAAAAAATAATAAAGTTGACTAATGTAAAATGGTGTTAATGTTTTATACGTATTACTTTTTTCGGCTATTTTGAAACATTGAAGGGCTAAATTGAAGTCTTTTTTTTGTAATGCAACAAATCCTGCATAATAATTAGCGTCAATATAAAAGGGACTTCCTTCTACTTGTCTAATACTATATAAATAATTTGTCGATTTCTCCCAATCGCCTTTTTTAAAATATAAATAACCTAATTGAAATTGCATTAAAGCCAATTCTTTATTTTCAAGATCATCGATACTTAATTGACCATATGCATTAATGGATGCATCAATTTGTTGTTTTCTAAAATAATATTTTGCTAACTCGAAATTTAATCTAGATTGATAAATGCTATTTTTATTGCTTATTAACCAATTAGAAGCATTTGTAGTAGCGTCTTTTTTTTCTAATGCAACAGCTAATAAATGATAATAAAAAGAAATATCATCATTGTTGGGTGAAAAATGATGAGCAGATTCAATAGAATGATATGCATTTAAACTGTCCCCATTATTCAATGATTTTAAACCATCTTGAAAAAGTTGACTCAAAGGAGCATCAAACTTCATTATTTGACTTGATGCATGATTGCTTAATAATAATAGTGTACTTAAAAGCAATGCTTTCGAAATCACTTTTTTGAATGTTTTTGACATAATTGTCCGGATTTAGGATAGTGTTATAAAATTACACTATGATTATAAAACGCTTCGTTAAATAAGCTTATTGTGGAAAAACAGATACAATCCTTAAATTTGTTAACAAAAGCAATATAATGTACGAACATACAACACAAGTAAGGGTCAGGTATGCTGAAACAGATAGAATGGATGTGGTTTATTATGGCAACTATGCAATGTATTTTGAGATTGGACGTGTAGAGGCGATTCGTAATCTTGGTGTTTCCTATAAAGACATTGAGGATATGGGTATTATTTTGCCTGTTGTGGAACTTAATATCAAGTATTTAAGACCAGCTAAATATGATGATTTAATCACCATTAAAAGTCAAATAAAAACCCTTCCAATAGATCATGTTATTGTTTTTGACCAGGAAGTTTATAACGAAACTGGAAAGCTTTTAACTATTGGTCAAGTAAAACTCTATTTCATGGATGCAGATATGGGAAAAAGGGCCGAAATGCCTGCAATATTGAAGGAAAAACTAGCCGTCTATTTTAGTTAAACCGCCTTTTTTTGGTTTACTTTGCAACCTAATTGAAGGAAATTATGATGGATCAAATTCAAGCTACTATTATCACTATTGGAGATGAATTGTTGATTGGCCAAGTGATAGATACCAATAGTGCTTTTATCGCTCAAAAATTGAACGCCATCGGTGTCAATGTATATCAAAGAATTGCTGTTGGAGATGACACTGATTCAATTACCCAAGCTTTAGATAATGGGATTGATAATTCACAAATCGTGATTCTCACTGGTGGTTTAGGCCCTACAGCAGATGATATCACCAAGCCACTTTTGAATCGTTATTTTGGAGGTAAAATGATTGTTGACCAACCTACCCTAGATCATATCACTCATATTTTTGAACAAATCCACAAAAGACCAATGATTGAGCGTAATCGTAAACAGGCAGAAGTGCCAGATGTTTGCGAAGTCTTATTCAATCAAACAGGAACCGCACCAGGTATGCTTTTTAAGAAAAAGAATACCCTAATTTTTTCATTACCAGGAGTTCCACATGAGATGCAGTGGTTAACCACTGAAAAGGTGATTCCTATAGTACAATCGAGCTTGAAATTAGGTGTTATCGCACATAGAACCCTTTTAACAGCAGGCGTTGGTGAATCATTTTTAGCTGAATCTATCATTGATTTTGAATCCAATCTGCCTTCCTCCATCAAATTGGCCTATTTGCCATCTTATGGGATGGTGAGATTGCGATTGACTGGAAAAGGAATAGATGCCATTGCTTTAAATGAAAAATTAGATGGATTATTCGACCAGTTGAAAGTGCATGTTCAAGAATACCTTGTAACCGATAAAGATGAACCCATAGAAGTTGTTGTTGGACAGCTTTTGAAAAATAAGAACCAAACAGTTGCAACCGCAGAAAGTTGCACTGGAGGCTATATTGGTCATTTATTATCAAAACATGCGGGTTCTAGTTCTTTTTATACGGGTAGTGTAGTAAGTTATGATAATCGAATCAAAACAGAATTTCTAGACGTTCCTACCCCTATTTTACAAACTGTCGGGGCAGTAAGTAAGGAAGCAGTAGAACAGATGGCTATTGCTATTAGAACCAAAATGAAGACAGATTTTGGCATTTCTGTCAGTGGAATCATGGGCCCATCGGGTCAAACTGACGAAAAACCACTTGGAATGGTCTGGATTGGGGTATCTAATAAGGAAAACGTCTATTCAAAGGTTTTTTACCTAAGATTTGATCGCCAAAAGAATATTGAAGTGACAGCCAATCAGGCTATAAATTTACTTAGGTTACTCATAATCAATAAGATTTAGTCTTATTTTTGCTAAAATTATTCCCTATGTCTGTAGTTGACTTGATTTTGCCAAAATTGGGTGAAAGTATCATGGAAGCAACCATTTTAAAATGGCATAAAGCTGTAGGTGATACCATTCAATTAGATGAAACATTATTAGATATTGCTACCGATAAAGTTGACAGTGAAATACCTTCTACTGCAGCTGGAACCATTACTGAAATTTTATTCGATGTGAATGCTGTTGTACCAATTGGTACAGTAATTGCTAGAATACAAACAAGTGGTAGTATTGAACCAAAAGCAACTGCACCAGTATCGACACCTACACAAGTAAGTAGTCCTGCAACTGTTAATACTCCAATAACAAATAATATTATTCCAGAAGAAGTTCCATTTACTCCAACTCCATCAACACAGTTGATGCAAAATATTGAATCAACCGATATCCGATTCTTCTCACCATTAGTGTTGAATATAGCTCAAAACGAAGGCATTAGTTTAAATGAATTACAACATATTCCAGGTACTGGAAGTCAAGGTAGGGTCTCTAAAAAAGATATTTTACAATATGTTGCTAATAAAAAAGCGGGGCTTGTTCAAGCACCAATTGTTGCACAACAAGTTACAGAAATCACTGTTCCAGTTGCACAACAACATTCAGCTTCAAATAATTCAGCACAACCAACAGCACAAGTAAATCAATTTCCTCCTGTTGATTATGGATTTAGCAGTTCAAACAATGCTGGCAAATTTGCTAGTCCAGAAGAAGTGATTGTAACAGGAAATACAGAAATTATAGAGATGGATCGTATGCGTAAATTGATTGCAAAGCATATGGTTGAAAGTGTTCAGACTAGCCCGCATGTTACCTCTTTTGTTGAAGCAGATGTAACTAATATGGTTGTTTGGAGAGAAAAGGTGAAACAACTATTTGAAAAAAGGGAAGGTACAAAATTAACTTTCACTCCTATGTTTATGGAGTGTATCGCAGCTACATTAGAGCAATTCCCATATATTAATTGTAGTTTACAAGGTGAAAATATCATTCTAAAGAAAGATATTAATATTGGAATGGCTACAGCATTACCTACAGGTAATCTGATTGTTCCAGTTATAAAAGGCGCTAATCAATTAAGTATTGTAGGTTTAAGTAAAGCGGTAAATGGATTAGCAAATGCAGCAAGAAATAATCAATTAAAACCACAGGATACTCAAGGAGGTACATTTACTGTAACCAATGTGGGTACTTTTGGTTCAATTATGGGCACACCAATCATTCCTCAACCTCAGGTTGCTATCTTGGCTTTAGGTGCCATTAAAAAACGCCCTGTTGTCATTGAAACACCTGCAGGCGATGCTATCCTTGTTCGTCATATGATGTACCTGTCTATGAGTTATGATCACAGAATTGTAGATGGAGCAATGGGATCAAGTTTCCTATCTGCAGTCGCTAAAGCATTTGAAAATTGGGATCCAAATAGACAATGGTTTCAATATGTTTAATTGATATAATTATATGAACTCAATATAACTATAAAGCCTCCGAATTGGAGGCTTTATAGTTATACTTAAAAATGTATTTCAATTATCTGTTTTTGAAAAGCTGTTTAATAACCCAATCCTAAATCTCTTCCTTTCATAATGGCAGGTACACCTTTAGACATCCAAACAGGCATCGGAGCCCCTTTTAAATAATGGTCAAAAAATTGTTGCTCTCTTATTTGTATATCTTTTCTATTTTTTCTTTCAACTAAATTATGGGCTTCATTATTATAAACCAACATCCATATTGGTTTACTTAATCGGCGCATTGCAGTAAACATTTCAATACCTTGATACCAAGGAACCGCATCATCAGCATCATTACTCATTATGACAATAGGTGTTTTCACTTTATTCAATTCAAATAATGGCGAATTCTTAATGTATAAATCTGGACGCTCCCATAAGTTAGATCCAATCCTACTTTGAGTCTTCTCATATTGAAATTGTCTATTGATGCCAGCACCCCATCGAATTCCACCATATGCACTCGTCATATTCACAACAGGTGCTCCTGCCCAAGCTGCAGCATAAAGATTAGTTTTAGTTATTAGGTAGGCAATTTGATAACCACCCCAACTTTGTCCTTGTAATCCTATTCTAGTGCTATCAATAAAACCTTTTTGTATGATGGCCCTTGTACCACTAACGATATAATCATAAGCACCTTGACCAGGATATCCTTTTTTATACCAAATGTCTGGTACAAATACAACATAACCTCTGCTAACAAAGAAAGGGATATTTAATCTTGAAGGGGTTGGTGATGGGGGTAAATAGTTGTGTAACGTCTGGTTATTACGTTCATAGAAATAAACAATCATTGGATATTTCTTTTTAGCATCAAAATCTTCGGGTAAATATAAAATACCTTCGGCAGTTTTATTTGTATAAGACTTCCATTTTACCAATTGAGATTGCATCCAATTATACGAAGCTTGTTGTGTATTAATAGTTGTTAACGCAGTTGGATTTTGTTTTTTTTCTGAAATGACATAATGGAAAAGATTTCCAGCATTCTTTTCATCTTCTTGCATTACAATAAAATCATTGGTATTTTTTGCTCCAACTATTGTTGTAAGATGCATTGGAAGATCATTAAGACTAAAAACAGTACGATTGCTTAAATCTAATAAAGAAATTCCTTCATTTTTGTCTATCTCATTAAAAGATTTCAAAAGAATAGTGTCTTTAAATCCAATATACTTTTTATCCTGATTTAAATTAACAAAACGATAAACCCTTTTAGTACTTCTTCCCTTCGTTAGCAATTGTGATGCGTTTAATCCAGTTGCATCTACAAGCCATAAATCATATCTATCGTATAGAATAAAGCTCTTGTTATTGTCCATCCACATTGCTACTCCATATGCATTAGGATCGTCTGGAACGTCATTGTCTTCATCATATAATGGATAAGGAATATCTTTTGCTATTTGTTTTGATTGATTCGTAATTGTATTAAACGATTTGTATTGTTTAGCTAATTCGTCATAATAAACAATGACAGATCCATCATAAGAAGCGGTCAATAAATTACCCTTTAACCCTTTTTGAATTAATTGTTTAGTACCATTAGAAGTTTGAATAGCATATAGGTCTCTTTTTCCATAACCCTCCCATTGACTTGCAATTGTATAATTAGAATCAATTGTTGCCATCGCTATTGATCCATCACCTTCTTTAGTATACTGAATTTGACGATCATTTATTTTTCCTAAATAAGTGAATTGGTTCGTTGCCGGCTTGAATATAACAGCTTCTGTACTTTTTAAACTAGTTTCCAAACTTTTCAATTGAGTAGATTGTAAATTTGCGTCGGTATAATTCCAGATATCTACACTAACCCTATCAAATTCAGGTAAACTAGTGTCTTTAATGGGCAAAATGGGTTGTATACCAAAATTTAAAATCGAACCTGATTTACTAAAATTTATTTTTTTATCGCCACCTATTGTATATTGAAAAGGCATAGAACTATGTTTTCTATCAAAAACATAGTTTGCAGAATCAGCCCCATTTGTATAGTAAGCCAAACTATAGTCTTTTTGTAAAACCTTATTTGTACTATCTTTTTCAATAAGATAAGCTAACTGCTTCCCATCTTCATCCCAACTAAGACTTACACCATTGTAAAAATTAGTAGACAAGGTTTTAAAAACAGTATCATTTGTTGGCGTTAATAATACTTGAGCCGGTGTTGTTTTAGTTTTTGCTTTAATAATAGCAAGCGTTTGTCCCTGTGGTTGAATTTGATATTGTAAAACATTATTTACAACACGTTCAGACTTATTTTGTAAACTGTATACTATTAAATCCGAACCTTCTTTACTAATATCAACCTTTTTATCTTTTAAATAAACTAAAATTTGACTATTGTGTTCGGGTATTTGATAGGATTTTACGGATGCAATTTTATTAATAACACTAGATGTTAAATCAATAACTACTAAGGTATCTTTAGGCATCTCTTCGGGCTTTTTCTTTGCTATTTTTGCTTGCCTAGTTTCATTGAATGTGGGTTTGATTTTAGCAATAACAAAATTGCTATTTTCTGTAAACTGTAATTGAGTTCCTCTTTCAATTTTAATTTTTTGGCCATTTTTTAAATGTTGAATGATTAATTGACCATCTCCTTCTTGTGGGGCTATTGTATAAGTCAACCAAGTTCCATCATTTGATATAACTACATCTTTGATAGATTGCCATTGATCATATACAGAATGATCTAAAGGTTTTTTTTGTGCATTAATAGTTAAAGTTAACAGTATAAAACAAAGGCTTAAAATACGCTTCATAAAGGATTAATTGAATAATCAATTTACGATAAAGTTTAAAAAAAGCGTAATCTATTTATGATTTTGTTGGCTAATGATACGTTTCATCTGAAGTAAAACCGAAATGCCAATTAAAACAATTCCAATATAAAACCCCTTGCCCATTTGTTTATGCTCATCAAATAGAATAACAGCGATAATAATACCATATACTGGTTCTAAATTTAATGTGACATTCATGGTGAATGCACTAATTCTTTTGAGCGCATTTAGCATTAAATAGTTAGCTAAAACTGTACAAACCAAAGCCAAAATAACTAACCAAAACCAATCTGTTTTGGTGGGGAATATAAATGAGCTTCCTTGATAAGCATTTAGAACTAAAATAACCAATGAAAGAAATAATAAGCCGCCAGACATTTCGAAAGTTTGTATCGACTGAGTTGTATAGGTTGAAGTTAGTTTTTTATTGATGATTGTAAATATGGAAGCAAACAAAGCAGATAATAAACCAACAATAATACCATTCCTAAAATGTATATCAAATTGGAAGATAAAAAAAATGCCAATAAGACTTAATAAGCCTATAAAAATATCATTCCAAATAAACTTTGTTTTATTAATAAATGGATCAAGTATCGCAGTAAAAATGCCAACGCTAGAAATACAAACCAAAGCAATTGAAACATTTGCTAATTTGATACTACCATAGAAACAAACCCAATGAATGGCTATTAAAGCACCAACTAGCATCAATTTAAGTTTATCTTTTGATGTTAATTTATAATCTGATTTATGAAATATATAAATGGGAATTAAAGCTAAAACTGTTAGAACCATTCTATAGAAAACTAAGATTAATCCATTTAATTGTATAAGATTACCAATTGGTGCCGTTAAACCAGCTAAAAAGACAAAAAGATGTAATTGAATTAAGGATTTCTTAAAACTGCTCACGCTTAATTTGTTTAATAAATCTTCCAGTAAATGAAGCCCATTGCATATTTAAAACACCATATATAGCTTCTTTTATAATCCCTTTAGACATTTTGCTTACACCAATTTTTCTATCAATAAAAGTGATTGGAACTTCTTTAAGTTTAAATCCTAATCTCCAAGAAGCAAATTTCATTTCAATTTGAAATGCATAACCAATGAATTTGATATTATCCAATTGCATTGAAGCAAGTACTTTGTTTTTGTAACACATAAAACCCGCTGTTGGGTCTTTTACAGGCATTCCTGTAATTATTCTAGTATAAAGTGAGCCTCCTTTAGAATAAATTAAGCGATCTAAAGGCCAGTTTTCAGTAGCACCTCCTTTGACATACCTACTTCCAATTGCCACATCCGCACCAGCTTCACAAGCTGCTAATAATCTATCTAGATCTAATGGATTATGAGAAAAATCCGCATCCATTTCAAATATGTAATCATAGTTATTTTCTAAAGCCCATTTGAACCCATGAATATAAGCGGTACCCAAACCTAATTTTCCTTTTCGCTCTTGAATGAAAATTTTACCTGGATGTTGTAGCATTAATTCTTTAACAATCAATGCAGTCCCATCCGGTGAACCATCATCTACAACTAAAATATGGTATTGATTACTTAATACGATTACAGAATGAATAATAGATGCTATATTTTCTTTCTCGTTATAAGTTGGTATGATGACAATTTTCTTCACTTTCTATTGGGGGGTATAGTAATAAAAATTTTTCTTATTAATAGTAAATATAAGTTATTTATTTAATATTGTTCTATTTAAGATCTCTGTTAGTTTCTGTTTGGTATGTAAAGCAAAGTCGCCTTTCATCATCCAATCGTAGTATTGTGGTTCTTCTTTTAAAACCTGCGTTACTGGCTTTCCTTTATGTTTGCCAAAATTGAATACCTCTACACCATTTTCAAGAATAAAACGGCGAGCAAAATCAACTATTTGGTCTTCACCAGTGAATTTGACAATGGACTCTACTGTATTTCCTATTGTAGGATATTTTTCTAATTGTGCCTCTAGCACTTCCCAAGTTGCTGTAGCATCTGCTTCTGCTGTATGCGCATCTTCTAAACTTTTATTACAATAAAATTTATATGCTGCAGTTAATGTACGTTGCTCCATCATATGGAATACTTTTTGTACATCTAACAATTTTCGATTTTCAATATCCACAGAAATACCTGCTCTTAAAAATTCTTCATTTAACATTGGTATGTCAAAACGATTGCTATTATATCCTGCTAAATCTGCACCTTCAATAAATTGCTTAATTTCATTTGCAATTTGCTTAAAACTAGGCGCATCTTTAACCATCTCATCAGATATACCATGAACAGCAGTTGTCACGGCAGGTATAGGCATTTCTGGGTTCACTAATTTTCGTTTAACAACCTTAGAACCATCGGGCATAATTTTAACAATAGCAATTTCTACTATTTTATCTGTACTGACATTGATACCAGTTGTTTCCAAATCTATAAAGCAAATTGGTTGTGTAAGTTGTAAACGCATACGCTATATTATTACTTCGAAGTTAAACAATATGCCAATGTAAAAGCTAGTTTCTTGTCAAAATACTTGAAAAGAAATCATTAATTTTGTTTTCTAAAATAGAAATTATGAATTGGCAGCCAATAAACTCCATAGATCAATTAGAAAAGATAAAAACTGCTTCATACAACACCCCGCAGGTTATCTTTAAACATAGCACTACCTGTAGTATTAGCAGAATGGCCTTGGATAGATTTGAACGTGCTACAACCCCTGAAGGTGTTGATTTCCATTACCTGGATCTTTTAAACTATAGACCCATATCTGCACAAATTGCTGAAATCTTTCAGGTATTTCATGAATCTCCTCAAGTACTATTGATTAAAAATGGAGAATGCATCTATGATGAGAGCCATTATGGTATAATGATGGATGAACTTATATCCTTTCTATAACCATTGCACTTGCACCACCACCCCCATTACAGATAGCTGCAGCACCGTATTTTGCTTGTTTGTCATTCAAAATATGTGCCAAGGTTACAATGATTCTAGCTCCACTACAACCAAGTGGATGGCCTAGAGAAACAGCTCCACCTCTTACGTTCACTTTAGAAGGATCTAATTTTAATAAATTTATATTCACAATACCTACTACTGAAAATGCTTCATTAAATTCAAAAAAATCAATTTCTTCTGTAGAAAGATTTGCTTTTTTTAATGCTTTTGGTAAAGCTAAAGCAGGGGAAGTTGTAAACCACTTTGGATCCTGTTCTGCATCAGCAAAACTTTTAATTTTTGCAATAGGCTTTAAACCAAGTGCCTCCATGCGCTCTCCACTCATTAAAATAAGTGCCGCTGCACCATCATTCATTGTACTAGCATTGGCAGCGGTAACTGAGCCAGATTTTGTAAAAGCAGGGTTTAAACTTGCTATTTTATCAAACTTAACATTAAATGGTTCCTCATCTTTTATCACTGTAATTGGATCCCCTTTTCTCTGAGGAATAACAACAGGAACAATTTCATTATTGAACAATCCTTGTTCGATTGCAGCTTGGGATTTAGTGTAGCTTCCAATTGCAAATTCATCTTGCTCAATTCTAGAAATATTATTTTCTGTTGCACATAAATCGGCAAAGTTACCCATTGCTACTTGATCATATACATCTACTAATCCATCTTTTGCTAGTCCATCAAATGTAGTTATATCACCATATTTATTACCCCAACGTTGATTCATATTATAAAAAGGGACATTACTCATACTTTCCATCCCTCCAGCTATAACAATATCATTTTCTCCTAACAAAATAGATTGTGCCGCTAACGCTATGGATTTCATACCACTAGCACAAACTTTATTTACTGTTGTACAAATAACTTTATCTGGCAAACCAGCTAATTTAGATGCTTGTCTTGCAGGGGCTTGACCCAAACCTGCTTGAATAACCGAACCCATATATACTTCATCTACTAAATTTACATCCAATAGAATTTTATCTATTGCACCTTTTATAGCTACTGCCCCTAATTGCGTTGCAGATAAACTTTTTAAAATACCACCAAATGAACCAATTGGTGTTCTAACGGCAGCTACTATGTAAACTTCTCTAGACATAAAACAAAGATTATAAATTAAAAATTTAAACTTCTTGAGACTCTGGTATTAAACGAATACCCCCTTCTTCTATTGTTATTTTTTTTGCTTTGTACAACATCCCCACATTCATTTTAAACGCCTTCTTACTGATTCCAAAGAAAGCATAGATATCTTCTGGAGAAGATTTATCATGATAGGGCAAGAAACCTTTATGCAGTTTTAACAACTGAATTAGTTTTAATTGATCATCATCTAATTTCTCTACACCTTGTTTTCCTATTCCGATATCCAACTTATTACCTTCTCTAATTTTTTTAACAAAACCTTCATCAATAAATTGTCCAATATGCAAATGCGTGAAAACTTCATTCTTATAAACCAAACCTTGATGTACTTGGTTTACAATAACGACATATCCAATATCAGATTCACGATACACTTGTAATTTAACCTTATCCCCTTCTTTTACTGTAAGAATATCATTACTAATTTGGTTGTCAATTTTTTCTGTCGCTGCAACCCTTCCAGTTTGTTTATCTAAATATAATTTAACTAAGTATTTACCACCCAATCTCATGCTTGATAACTGTTGTGAAACAGGGACAAATAAATCTTTCATTAAACCCCAATCCATAAAAGCACCTTGTTTTGTCAATGCTACTACTTTTAAAGCTGCAATATCACCAACTACAGCAAAAGGTTCCTGTGTTGTAGCAATTAATCTATTATCAGAATCATGATATACAAAAACACTAATTGTATCTCCTACTTGAAGACCAGAGGGAACAAATCGTTTAGGTAATAATACACCTTCTTCTCCGTCATCCATATAGAAACCAAAATCCACCTTTCGGTCTACACGCATTAAATTAAATTGACCTACATTGATGGTTGACATAATCAAATATTTTTATAAAATTAGAACAATTCCGGCTGTTCGTCGTTAGGATCTTTTATGACCACTTTTGTTTCCCACTCCATTTCAATTGATTTACTAAAATCAACCAATTTAGTACCTACCGCTTTAGAGCCCATCACATCTACCATTTTACTCACTTTAAACTTGGCTTTTCTTTGCTGCGTCCCTTTCCCTGACACAACTACTAAAACAGGTTCTATATGTGCAGATACTGCCGCAACATAATTGCCACTACCTTCTTTAATGAAAGAAAATGGTGTTTTCAATGTAGTTGTTTCAATTTTGAAACGTTTTATATTGAATTGTAATTTCTCCTTATCAAGGTATACAGCAGTTATTACTTTCTCTGGGTTGAACTTCTCAATAAACAAAACTTTTTCTGGATCAAATCTTTGAGTTAGTTCAGTATCCGTTACTTCATAATTACCATCTTTAGTGATAACAATTAATTTTTCATCCTCAAATGTGCCTAAATATTGTCCTTTTTCTTCGGTATTTAATCTTCCAAACTTGTCATCAAACCATAACTTACGACCAATCAAAGTGCTTTTTCCAGCTTCTTTTAGTTTAACCGCTTTAATTGGATATTTTGTTACCTGATTACCTACACTACTTCTTCCCTTTACTTCTAATGTTTCAAAGAAAAAGTCAAATTCTTTTATTCTCGCACTACAATTTGGACTTAAAACAATTTTAACTGATTCAGCTTCCCCATTTGCATTAATAGACAAATAATGCACCTTTGATTTCTCCAAGCTTTTTGCTAAAACATACTCTTTATCTCTGGTTACACCAGTAACATTAAAACGTTTTGCGTAACTAATACCGGTAGGGCCATCTACATAAATCATGTTATAGGTTGTACGTTCGTCATTTTTTTGAAATACAGCAGCATGTATAATATCCTTTCCAATAAAGATTTTATCAGACACTTTCACTACTTTCATCGTACCACCTTTAGTAAAGGCAATGATATCATCATAATCAGTACAATCACACAGGAATTCATCTTTCTTTAAACTAGTTCCAATGAATCCTTCAGCTTTATTGATATACAGTTTCGTATTTGCTATAGCAACTTGTTTAACTTGAATCGTATCAAATTCTTTTAATTCGGTTTTACGTTCTTTGCCTTTACCATATTTTTTTTGCAAATTTTCATAATAACTTACGGCATAGTCCACTAAGTTTTCTAAGTTATGTTTTACCTCTTTTATTTCAGCTTCGATTGATTTGATTTGTGCTATTAAATCTTCAATGTCTAATTTATAAATTCTTCTTACAGGCTTATCAGTTAATTTTAATAAATCTGTTCTTTCAATTGGCTTTTTAAATTTCTTTTTAAAGGGTTCAAAGGCTTTGTCAATTGCGTCAATTACCTTTTCCCAATTAAGGTGTTTCTTCTCTAATTCTTGGTAGATTTTTTCTTCAAAGAAGATTTTTTCCAAACTTGTGAAATGCCATTTGTCTAATAATTCTTGTAAATGAATTTCTAATTCAGCTTTTAATAACCCTTTGGTATGATCAACTGAATGCTTTAATAAATCACTTGCGCCTAAAAATTGTGGTCTTTGATTTACAATAACACAAGCATTTGGCGACAAGCTAATCTCACAATCAGTGAATGCATATAAAGCATCGATTGTAATATCAGGAGAAATACCTGTTGCCAAATCAATTTGAATTTCAACCTGCGCCGCAGTTACATCTGTAACTTTTTTAATTTTAATTTTACCTTGGTCATTTGCTTTGGTAATACTCTCCATTAATTGGGTCGTGGTTACGCCATATGGAACATCTTTAATCACTAGGGTTTTCTTATCTAGTTCTTCAATGTGTGCCCTAACTCTAACTTTTCCACCACGTTTACCGTCATTATAATTAGAAGCATCTATCATACCACCAGTTTGAAAATCTGGCAATAATTCAAACTTACGTCCTCTTAAATATTTAATACTTGCCTCTAATAATTCATTGAAATTATGCGGCAATATTTTAGTAGATAACCCAACTGCAATACCATCAGCACCTTGAGCCAACAATAAAGGAAACTTCATTGGCAAAGTCACTGGTTCATTTTTACGACCATCATAACTCAATGCCCATTCTGTAGTTTTAGCATTAAACGCAACTTCCAAGGCGAACTTACTTAAACGTGCTTCAATATACCTTGATGCCGCTGCAGAGTCACCGGTTCTTACATCACCCCAGTTTCCTTGAGTCTCTACCAATAAATTCTTTTGACCAATATTAACTAAGGCATCTCCAATACTAGCATCACCATGTGGATGATACTGCATACTTTGCCCTATTATATTTGCCACTTTATTGAATCTCCCATCATCCATTTCTTTCATGGCATGTAGGATTCTACGTTGCACTGGTTTTAATCCATCTTCAATTGCAGGTACTGCTCTTTCCAAAATCACATAGGATGCATAATCCAAGAACCAGTTTTTATACTGCCCTTGAACGCCTGATTCATTTTCCGTTACCCTGCTTAAATTTTTCTCTTTTGCCATAACTATCTTATTGTACCCAATTGTACTTTATTCTTTTTAAAGACGATAAGTATCTTCACTTCCGTCTTGCAAACTATTTAATTCAATAAAAACAATATCAGTAATTGCTACTAATTCATGCCAATGATTTGGAGGAATTTTAACCCTTATCGGTGCAATTAATTCAACTGTTTTTTTTTCTTTTGTATCAAGGTTCACCCAATTTAATGCTGCTTTACCTTGAACTAGTAACATATCTTCTGGGTTTTTACCTTGGAATGCTCCCTTATGATAATGTTGACCACTCACCGAACCTGCATTACGGTATACTAATAAAAACTCTCCAGTCCTATCCGTACTAAAAAAATGCAAAGCACCACGTTCATCGGCAGCCTTCACATCTATTGTTATAATTTGTACAGACATAGTCGATGTTTTATGCTTCAGTTTCAATGACAGTTGAAGATCCACCTGGCATTTGAATAACCATATCTTTCCACCCCTTGTTCCAATCACCTGCAATCACTAATTTTCCTTCTTCTTCTAAAGCTTTTAATCTAAAAACTATAAAAGCATCTCCAGTTTTAACTTTCATTTTGGTTATTATATTCCCTAAAGCACTTTGTAACTTTTGAGCATTTTTTGTCAAAAGAGAAAGTATTTCTTTATCGTAATAACCAATACCCATACTTATCAATTTTTTTCCACCGTCTAAGAAACGAACACCTTCATTTTCATTGCATATTTTCTTCCATTCATCAGGATCTAGTTCAAATTCACTTAAAGTGATTGGTCGAGCCAATTTTTTAGCTTTTAAAAATTCTTTTGGTAATATTTGACTTAAATGAGTTGGATAAAATAATTGACCTTTTTCATTTAAAAATGGGAGATTATTTAAATACAATACATGGATTCTACTTTGATATTCTTTAAACTGACTCATTAACCAATAATACCCACAAACATCATGTGCATTTTGACCCATCCAAATCCAAATAGATTCATTTTCGTCATGGTTCAATGCATTCTGCAATTGATGAACAGTTAATTTATCATCTACTATATCAAGCTGGTCTTCGTAAGGAGAATGTGTTAATACATTTTTCCACCAATCTCTACGATTTTGATATCCTTCGGTTTCATAAATATCTAATAATGGCCCAACAGCATAATCATCTTTAATTTCAATGATTTTGCCTGAAAGGGTTTCATCTAATTCAATAGCAGCCTCTAGGGCAGCTATGTCTGCTGTGTTAAATACTATGTGTATCATTTGCTTTATCTAGTTCTACTTTTAAATTATTGATTATAAACTCCTGTCTCTCTGGCGTATTCTTACCCATATAGTATTCTAACAAATGTTGGATATGATCCCCTTGTTCTAAAATAACTGGAGCTAATTTAATATCTGCGTTAATAAATTTCCCAAATTCTTCTGGACTAATCTCTCCTAATCCCTTGAAACGAGTGATCTCGGGTTTACTTCCCAATTCGGCTATTGCTTTTTGCTTTTCAACTTCATCATAACAATAAATTGTTTTTTGTTTATTTCTTACACGGAATAAAGGTGTCTCTAAAACAAAAACATGTCCTCTTTTTACCAAATCAGGGAAGAATTGTAAAAAGAAAGTTAACATTAATAAACGTATATGCATACCATCTACATCGGCATCGGTCGCAATTACAATATTGTTATACCGTAAGCCCTCTAAACCATCTTCAATATTGAGAGCGTGTTGTAATAAGTTAAATTCTTCGTTTTCATAAACCACTTTCTTCGTTAAACCAAAAGCATTCAATGGCTTACCCCTTAAACTGAATACCGCCTGCGTGTCCACATTTCTAGATTTTGTGATACTACCACTAGCAGAGTCTCCCTCAGTAATAAATAAAGTACTATTCTGTTGTGTTGAAATAAATATTTCTTTATTCTTATTTGGCACTTCGTCATTTAAGTGTACCCTACAATCTCTTAATTTCTTATTATGTAAATTGGCTTTTTTAGCACGCTCATTTGCTAATTTTTTAATACCAGCTAATTCTTTTCTTTCTCGCTCATTTTGCTCTATTCTTTTCTTAAGCGCATCTGCCACATTTGGATTTCTATGTAAGAAGTTGTCAAGCTCTTTAGCCAGGAATTCAGTTACAAAATTCTTCATACTAGGCCCGCCATCTGCTACATTCTGTGAACCTAATTTAGTTTTTGTCTGACTTTCAAATACAGGTTCTTGAACACGAACTGATACAGCAGCAACAATACTTGTTCGAATATCTGAGGCTTCATAATCTTTTTTAAAGAAATCACGAATCACTTTTACGTATGCTTCTCTGAATGCTTGTTGATGTGTACCACCTTGTGTCGTATATTGACCATTCACAAATGAAAAAATATCCTCACCGTAATCGTTGTTATGAGAAATGGCCACTTCAATATCCTCCCCACTTAAATGAACGATTGGATACCTTAGTTCATCGGGATTGGTTTTGCGTTCTAATAAGTCTAATAAGCCATTTTTACTTACAAATTTTTTATCATTAAAATGAATCACTAAGCCAGCATTCAAATAACAATAATTCCATAACTGACTTTCAATGTATTCGTATATAAAATGGTAGTTCTTGAAAATGGTAGCATCTGGCGTAAAAACAACCAATGTGCCATTAGCCTCAGTTGTTTTTGTCTCTTTTGTTTCTTCAATTAATTGACCTCTTTTAAAGCTTGCAGACTTTTGCTTTCCTTCTCTAAAAGCGGTAACTTGAAAATCATCACTCAAGGCATTTACAGCTTTTGTACCCACCCCGTTTAAACCTACTGATTTTTGGAAAGCCTTACTATCGTATTTCGCTCCTGTATTTATTTTACTTACTACATCAACAATTTTACCCAAAGGAATACCACGACCATAATCTCGAATCGTTACTGTTTTATCTTGAATTGATATTTCCACTTGTTTACCATAACCCATGGTGTGTTCATCGATACAGTTATCAATGACCTCTTTTATTAAAACGTAAATACCATCATCGGGTGCAGTTCCATCTCCTAATTTTCCAATATACATACCCGGACGTAATCGGATATGTTCTTTCCAATCTAAGGATCTAATCGAGTCTTCGTTATATTCAGCACTAATTTTTGCTTCTGCCATAATTATCAATACTTTATGAGCATAAAATGCCCTAGTCTTGCTGCAAATCTAATGCTCGAAGCAAGTTTTGCAATCTAAAAAATAGTAAAAATGGGCAAATGTGGATAAAAGGATTAAAGCCTTATCTTTATCCCATCAAAAACGAAGCAACATACCCTATTACAGACCTTGATTTTATCAAAAACAAGGCTATTGAATTAGAAGCAGAAAACCTCCAATTCCAGGATTTTATGAGGAATTTGGACAGTTTAAGCTTAGATAAGGCAGTTTTTGAGCTATCTGAGGCTATTTCCCCAAAAATTGAATGTACTGATTGCGGCAATTGCTGTAAAAGTCTCATGGTAAATATTGACGAAGATGAGGCAAACAACTTAGCTAGCCATTTAGGACAGTCAAGGGATGAATTTGATGAAAAATACCTAGATAAGGGAGAATCTGGACGAATGGTCGTCAATGCAATCCCTTGCCATTTTTTAGTTGGAAACAGCTGCAGTGTTTATGAACATAGGTTTGCAGGATGTAAAGAATTTCCTGCTTTTCATGTACCTGATTTCAATAAAAGGTTATTTACGACCTACATGCATTATGATCGTTGCCCAATAATTTTTAATGTCCTAGAGCAATTGAAAATAGATTCAGGGTTTAAACAAGCTTAAACATCTTATTATGCCAATCAAATTTGGAATTGATGTTCTTTTGTCAATTGAGCCTGAATGGAAATATAAACGCATTGGCATGTTGACCAATGATGCTGCCAAAACTAGTAATGGCATAGAAAGTAGATTGGCTTTAAAAAATGCAGGATTTAATTTGGTCAAATTGTTTTCTCCAGAACATGGTATTCAAACTATGGGTGCAGATGGGGCTTTAATAGAAGATAGTACGGACGCCATTACTCAATTACCAATTATTAGTTTATATGGTAACCGCTTTAAGCCATCCCCCACAGATATAGAAGATATAGACATTATGTTATTTGATATCCCAGATGCGGGTACAAGATTTTATACTTATTTATGGTCAATGACGTATTGGATGGAAGCCGCTGCAAAAACCGATAAAAAAGTAATAATTCTTGATCGACCTAACCCATTAGGTGGTCAAATGGATCGTGTTGAAGGCCCAATGCTAGAAGATGCTGTTTCGAGTTTTATAGGAAGATTCAATATTCCCATTAAGCACCAATGCACTTTAGGAGAGCTTGCAAAATATTTTAATCAAACTCAATCTTGGAATGTTGATTTAACCGTCATTCCATGTCTAGGATGGCAAAGAGAACAACTATTTTATGACTGGCATTTGCCATGGGTGAATCCTTCACCAGCTTTGCAAAATATAGAAGCCACCATTTTATATCCTGGTCTTTGTTTTTTTGAGGCAACTAATATTTCAGTTGGACGAGGTACAAAATATTCTTTCGAATGGATTGGTGCAGAATGGATGAATTTAAATGCCGTTAAGATGGCATGCCAACATGTACTAGGCGAAGATCTTAAAATTGAAATTTTAAAATTATCAATAGCTATAAATGCAATTCAAAAAGAAATTGAGGGTTTAAGATTCAAAGTAATTGATCCAAAAAATTATGATGCAGTGATGACTGGTTTATTATTACTGAAAGTGATTATTGACATTCATCCAAAAGATTTTAAATGGACGCCTTATCCAACACAAGCGAATCCAACAGGTGAAAATCATTTGAATTTATTATTAGGACTATCCAATGCAGAACAACTATTTGATTTACCATTACAACAATGGTTACAACAGATTGGGAAAATATTAAAAATTACACAATGGAAATCAACCATTGCCTCATATTTATTGTACACTTAATAAATAAAAGGGACGCTAAAAAATGTTGTTATTGATGCTTATCAACTCTTTTTGTACCAGCATATAGTTCATACTCTAATAATCTACAATCAATTTTCGCATTTAAAAATTCAATACGTCTACTTGGTTTAAGACGTATTTTTTTTGCTAATTCTAAATTTCCGGTAAAAATATAACCGGTCATTCCTTTACACTTATTCTTCATGTAATCACCTATTCTTGCATAGGTTGCTTCTAATTCAAGCTCTTCCCCTAGCCTTTCTCCATACTCGGGATTGATCATTACAATTGCACCCTCTTCTGGTTCTGGCATTTTAGTTGCTTCAAAATCACAAACCTGAAAATCAATCAAGTCTTCTACTCCTGCGACTGAAGCATTAATTTTTGCAACTTTAATAGCATCTCTACTAATATCGGAGGCAATTATGACTAAATTTGGTAAATGTCTTACTTGTTCTTCGATAATAACTCTTTCTTTGTCATAGACCGTTTTATCGTAGCCAATCAAATGCATGAAAGCATAATTATTTCTAAATAAACCTGGGGCGCGTTTGGTTGCAATTAACGCTGCTTCGATTGCCAATGTACCTGAGCCACACATTGGGTTTACAAAAGCACCAAATTTATTCCATTTTGTAGATAAAATAGTTGCAGCAGCTAATGCTTCTAACATAGGGGCTTTCCCTGGCAATTTTCGATAACCATGTCTAGCAAGTGAATCCCCAGAAGTATCTAAAAAGATTTCAGCTTCATCATGTTTCCAAAATAAGTAAACGACAGCACCTGATAATTCAGAACCTGTCGAAGGTCGCTTGCCACTCACGTCACGCATTCTATCTACCACAGCATCCTTTACACGTAAATTGGCAAATAAATTTGTGGAAATAGTGTCATTAAAGACATTACTAATAACCGAAAAATAACCATCAGGCTTTATCATCGTTTCCCATGGTATAGAAACCAAATTTCTATGTAATTCATCGGGGTCGTTACAGATAAATGATTTCAACGAATACATTACCTGACTTGCTGTTCTTAAATTTAAATTAAGACGGATACAATCATTCACGTTTCCAGTCAATTCTACGCCTGTTTGAAAAACGCGGTCTACATCAAAACCTAATCCAATTACTTCGGCTCTTAATGCTGGCGCAAGCCATTTATTACAGGTAATGATTATTTTATTTCTGGTGGTGAATACTTGCATAGGTTAAAATTAGTTCAATTATAACAAAAGGCTTAAAAAGCAAAAATCCCCAACAATCTAAATTGATATGTTGAGGATTCTTTGTGGGAGCACACGGGCTCGAACCGCGGACCCTCTCGGTGTAAACGAGATGCTCTGAACCAACTGAGCTATGCTCCCTTAAGGAGTGCAAAAATAAGGGGGTAAATTCAATTTCCCAAAAAAAAGTTTAATTAATTTAATTGAACCGCTGGAAGTCTTGTGGACTGGCTATCATAAACAAATAATTCCACTATTTCATAACTCCAATATTTGGATAAAGGCGACTTTTTTAGCACATCCTCCACCTCGGTTTTTGAATATGCATTGATAACAATCCATGACTGTTGTGTTTCCATGCTAACCGAGTAGGTTTCAACAATCCCTTTATTTAACAAGAAATTTATATAAGTTCTATGTGCAGGCACCAAGGTCATAAACTCCTCGTCCATGTCAAAAGATATGATTGATTGATACTTTTTCATCCTAATCTAAGTTACAAAATGTCTCTAATTATTCCATTTCTTGTGCTATAATTTTGCCAAAAAAAGTAAAAAACATAAATCAATTAGAAATTAATGTAACTAATCCTTCCACCTGACCCAGCTAAAAAAGCCCCTTTTCTATTAGTATGTTTTTTGACAATATGATAAGAAGCATTACTTATTGTTTCCCAACTTGTTCCTTTATTTTTGGAGATATCTATACCTGATGTTCCACAAGTTAGGATCAATTGATTATCAATAAACTCAACACTGGATTTATATCCATTCGGTTTTGAAATTTGTTTTTGTTTCCAAAGAATCTTCTTTTTAGTTAAATGCTTTAAATCGGACTTTGGTTCTAATAATAAATCAAATGCAACTATATTTTTTTCTGATATTTTGTCTTTTGTAAAATCACCTCCAACAATTACAACGTTGTTCCCATTAGGTGAAATCGCAATACTATTTGCACCTGTTGAATTTAACCCTTGTATAATTGGCAAATCTTTCACTTCCCCATTTATCCATAATCTACTGCTTAATCCACCAGTAACTAGTACAACTTCATTACCAGTATAAATTAAATTTGAATTGCTAGATGCGAAGAATGCCTCACCAACATTTAATTTAGACTTAAAATAATTTTTTGAAACTTGATTCCATGTTTCGCCTTTATTATTGGTTGTCATCATAAACAAGGTCTCGCCAATTGGATCACCTATGACTACGCCATTATTTTGATCACTGAAACTTATAGCATCTAGAAACATCGAAGTATCCCTGTTTTCATAAACTTTATACCAAGAAGCACCTCCGTCTTTGGTTTTCAAAATAACTGCAGGAGCAGCGATAGCAACAATGATTGCCTCTTGCTCATCCCATGCATGCATTGCTCTGAAATCTCTATTTTCATAGCCTTTGACTTGCAACCACTCAAACGAATTGCCTTCATTGATAGATTTAGCAACCATCCCTTTGGATCCACTAGCCCAAACAACTTTATCTGAGGGTACTGATAATGCTCTAATACTCACTCCTTTTTGTGCTGTTAAATCCTTGATTTGATATTGTGCATTCAAATTATTAAAGATCAAAAAAGTACAAACAAAAAAGATTTTTGAAATAGACATGGTTTTATGATTTTTGCAGGATAAAGATACAATATGATACCTTATTGGATGAGTAGAACTGAGTTAATGTTAGGCGAAGAAAATGTCAAATCCTTAATGGGTAAAAATGTCTTAATTATTGGACTTGGTGGCGTGGGTGGTATTTGTGCAGAAATGATAGCCAGAGCTGGTGTTGGCAAAATGACTATAGTAGATAATGATTCGATTGATTTGAGTAATATTAATAGACAAATTCCTGCATTACATTCAACAGCAGGTAAACCTAAGGCTCAAATATTAGGTGCAAGATTAAAAGATATTAATCCGGATTTGGATCTTACTGTTTTGGAAATATTCATTAAAGAAGATTTAACCAAAGATTTATTAGATAGTACAAAATGGGACTATGTGGTAGATTGTATTGACACCTTATCAGCTAAAACCTTTTTAATTAAAGGATGTATAGACAGAAACTTGCCAATTGTAAGTTCAATGGGTGCAGGTGGAAAGGTTGACCCAAGTCAAATTAAAGTGACTGATATATCTAAAACCTATATCTGTAACTTGGCTAGATATGTTCGAAAAAGACTTCAATCATTGGGTATTAAAAAGGGTTTAAAAGTAGTTTTTAGCCCAGAAAAAGCGGATCAAGATAAAATTATTGTTACTGAGAAAGCCTTTCCAAAAAAGTCAATTATTGGCACGCTAAGCTACATGCCTGCAATATTTGGCTGTACTGTGGCTAGTGTGGTCATTAGGGATTTGATGGCAAAGGATTGATTTAGATGAATTTGGGTTAAAATTTCTTTGAAAAACGCTCAAATTATCTTTATTTTGCAACCCCAAGGAGATTATTTGAATTGGGGGAAGATGGTTCGGTAGCTCAGCTGGATAGAGCGTCATCCTTCTAAGATGAGGGCCATTGGTTCGAATCCAATCCGAATCACAAAGCCTGTCACGAAAGTGACAGGCTTTTGTATTTTAGGGAAACGCGCAAGC
>JACCDV010222794.1_pt1 | contig 72481 bp, 136 predicted proteins | sample 7446131 | NCBI WGS metagenome assembly JACCDV01 (sample SAMN15323448, study PRJNA562643) | freshwater metagenome | isolation source: river surface water | place: USA:Blue River Watershed | collected 2017-08-17
GTGACCCGTGAAAATAATTAGGTAAAAAGTTATTAACAATTTAATGTTTATAAGTTTTTGAAAATAATTGTATAAACGTTTTCACGGATCAAAGATTATAGTTAATTTTACATATGAAAAATAACCAAATGACATAACGCGCTTAATTGCAACAGAATCGGAAGATTCGACAAGGGCGGTCCTCAATCCCAGGGGAGGAAGAGTAGACTCCACCCTACATTATATTTTTTTTTAATGTGAACTTTTAACAAAAATTTAACACTTAAAGTTTTCACCAATCAAATATTATAGTTAATTTTACACATCTAATTAAAACAAACATATTATGAAAACATTATTTGAACAATTATCAACTGAAAACCAAACATTAGTTAAGGAAACTAATAATATAGATTTAATTGAATCTCTTAATGAAAAGAAATTTGTACAAGACTTAACAATTAAGGATCTTGTAGATATTACCAATATTTTTAATTTGAATCATTATAATAAATCATGTTCCAGTACTCTATTAGATGTATTTGCACTATTTAAATAATCTTTTGAAACCTTTTTTAAAAATCATATATAAATATAAAATCTTATAGTTATGGCAATTGCAACTCTTTCAAATCAATTAATTGAACGTAAAAAAGCAGAAACATTAGAAGCTCAAAACCTTCGTAAAGTTGTTCCATTCCGCGATATTAATTTAATAGATACCGAAACCATTGAATTTAATGGTAATCGAATCAATATTACACAATCAGCATTTAAGAATTTGCTATCATTAATTGGTATGTCAAATCAATTTGCTCAAAAATTCGAAAACTTATTTACTAGAGAGGCTAAAGCACAATTCATTAACACAATGAAAAATGCAATGGCATCTAATAGTGGCCGTTTATCTGAAATTACATTGGTACTTAACCCTTTGACTAAAGCGGTTGTAGCAATGACTAAAAAAGATCAGTTTGGTATTTCAAATCAACAATTTATTCAAGTTGCTGAGAACATTATTGATAACCAATCAATGGATGTGACTAATTGGTCAGTAGATCCGGGAACTGGTATCATTACAATCAATGCATTTAACCCTAAAGCTAACTTTGCTGTTCAAGGTTTAAGTGATGAGGTTTTCACAGGAGGTGTTACATTTAAAAACAGTCCTAAAGACGGTTTCCAAGTACTTCCATATGTAAATCGCCAATGGTGTACTAACGGTCTAACAACTGCATTTGCACAAGAGGCTTATACTCTTAACTCTTTGGACCAAGCGTCAATGGAGAAGTTCTTTGAAAACTTAAATGGTCTTCGTAAGAATAACTTTGCGCCTATAGGCTTTGCAGATCGTGTTAGAGCTGCTCATAATACACCAGCAAGTTTACATGAATTACAATTTGCACATAGGCTCATCGAACCATTTGCAGCTGAACGTGCAGATAACTGGATTCCATTTGCAGAAAACATGAATGCATTTTATAAAGCAGGTTTTGAGTCATTAAGTACTGAACAAATGAAACATGCTAAGTCTAATACATCTGTATGGGACGTAGTTAATGGAGTTACTCACTTTGCGACTCACGGTGCTGGTATTATTGACACTAATATGCAAGATTATAATGCATCTGAATTGATGGTTAAATCTGGTAACCTATTTGGCAAAAAATCATTTGACCATGAAAACACAATGCCAGATTTATTTGGTGGACGTGAATTAATCCGTACAGGTTCATTATTGAATTAATAGTTTAGTCTTCATTATATTGGAATTAAGGGACCATTCTCACATTGGGTCCCTTTTTCTTTGCACTTTTTTTTGAAAAAAGTTGCCTAAATATTTTCACGGGTCGTGGATTATAGTTATATTTACATTATAATTAAAACAATAACACCATGACACAAATTATTAAAGTTCAGACTAAAGCTAGAAAACACTATCCATCAGTAGATACTAAATATACAGTTGCTATTGAACGTAATAAATCAATTAAGATCTTTGTTGATGAGGTTCTTGTTAATCAATTCAATTTAGGTGATGAGGCAGAATATGGTTCTTATAACCTCATCTATACTGGACCAATTACTAAGATAACTGATAAAATGGTTCAAATTACAGCCTATCCAAATTCACGTAATGAAAAGAAACACAATCTTTCATTAGATACTTTCTGTTGGAGAAACGAAAAGTTTGATGCCGTTAAAGTTGCCAAATATAACCAAGAGGAATCTTACTATATTTAATTAGATGTTTGGGTAAAGGTAGATGAATAATCACTGGGATTCCAAAAGAATCCCACCCAAACTTTAACAAAAATTTAACACTTTTTATTTTCACGGTTCACAGAAAGTAGTTATATTTACATTATAATTAAAACAATAACACCATGTACTATTTCACACAAGCTTCAATTAATTCAAAAAAGAAAGAATTAAAATCTTTATACCCATCTGTAAAATTCAAAATGATTAAGGATGGTGCAATGTCCATGATTGTTGAGGTAACTGGAGCAACACCTGACGAGGTTACTGCGATTCACTCTAATGTTAATCAATTGGTAAATTCTCCAATGTTACATATGCCAAGACATGAATCAAAAATAATTGTAAAATAATTGCCTAAAAGTTTTCACGGTTCAAAGTTTATAGTTATATTTACATTATAATTAAAACAATAACATTATGATTAAGCGTCGTTCACTAATTAATGGATTTTTAATGATAGCAGTACTTGCAATTGGAGTGACTCTAATAAACTTCTTAATTCAGGCAGGTTGTTATACCCTATTTATGATGTTTAAATACCCTATGCACTCGGTTGGTGTTATCATGGGTTTGATGGCTCTTGGTTACGTTGCCAATAAAACATACACAAAATATAAAAAATAATAAATCAGTCAGGTGGCGGAATGGTATCCGTTAGCGTGTGGGAATAATAGTGAGACTCCGTTTACGTAAATCACTACTGCAAGTTCGAATCTTGTCCTGACTACAAATTGTTAATAACTTCTTGAAAATAATTGCCCAAATATTTTCATGATTCAAAGATAGTAGTTATTTTTACACTATAATTAAAACAATAACACCACACATGAAAACAAGTTACACCATCGCGGAATTAGAAAATGAATTTGTATTAACAGACATTACTAATCCAGATAACTATATTCACATTAATCAATCTCATCCTAAATTTGAATGGATATCCGGCCAAGCGGGTCGTCTAATTAACATCAATGAAAAAGGTCACTTCAACTCTTCTAAAGATTATCATGGTGCATATAATAAAACTAATGCATCTCAATCTAAGATAGTAGGACCTATTTCCCTAACCAAACTAGATGATTTAAATATAGATGCTAGTTTATTTACATCCCTACCAACTGGAACCATCTTTGATAGATTTTGTTCAACTGAAGGAGGATTCCTACCTGGAACTAATGTAATGGCTGCAGGTGCTCCAGGTGTAGGTAAGACGACTGTCCTATTAGAACTTATATCTAAACTACATGATACAGGTAAGCGTGTTCTATTCATCTCAGCTGAAATGAACCAAATCGACATGGCCAGATACCTTCAACGTTTTCCTAACTGGGGTCAATTGCCAATCCTATTTCTATCTGACTATGTGGACAATTGCCCTAAAACTGTAATTGAATCAGTTCTAGACGAAGGTTGGGATATAGTGCTTACAGATTCATATACTGAAGTAAATGACACAATCAAAGAGGAATGCAACATGTCCCGTGGTAAAACAGAAAAATGGTTCCTAGATCTAATGACCCAACACAACAAGGCAAATAACCAACTAAAGAAATATACAACCTTTGTAACTATCTTGCAACTATCTAAAGGAGGTCAATTCGTAGGTTCAAATAAACTAAAACACATGACAACTGCCATGCTAACCCTTGACTGGGATGGTAATGAAAACTCAGGTAGAAGGTATATGGAATTCTCAAAGAATAGAACAGGCCAAGTCAATAAAAAACTATACTATGAATTATCCAATGGTGTAACATTCGATGAAGGCAGATACACAAGAGACCTATTCAATGATGAAGTCCTAGCAGAAGAACGTAAAGCCCTAGATAAAGAATCAAATGCCTTTGACAAGTTATTTGGCTTCGACAAAGATAACATCCCAGAAGAATTAAAAACACAAGTTGAGGAACTATAAACCCTGTTTTAATTAGATAGAACCTGTAGATTGTGGTGGTCTACAGGTTTTTTAACAAAATTTTAACATTTAAAGTTTTCACGGGTACCATAAAGTAGTTATATTTACACTATAATTAAAACAATAACATCATGCCTTACATTACAAAAGAACAAGTAGCCGCTAAAAGAACAGCAATCAAAGCTGCATTCCCTAAGTATAAAATTTCAGTACGTAACATTAATCATTCAAAAATCCATGCGACCATACTGGCCGGTCCGATTGCATTGACTGAAAAAGAAAATGGATATGAACAAGTTAATCATTTCTATATCAGAGATAATTACAAAGATAGACCTGAAACTGCAAAAGTATTACAAGGTATTGTAGACATCTTAAAAGCTGACCAATCAGAATTAACATATGATGGAGATTATGGTAGCATTCCAACATTCTATGTAGGTTTATCTATTGGAGACTGGGACAAATCATACCAGGTGAAATAAAACTTTAACAAAATTTTAACATTTAAAGTTTTCACCCGTCCCATAAAATAGTTATATTTATACTATAATTAAAACAATAACACCATGTATAAAATAGACCTTTCCAAAACAAAAACATCTATCACCGCAAAGGTAGAATCCCTAATTGGAAATATGCAAAATCTAACCCACATGCAAATCCAAGAAGAATTACTAAATATACTAGAAAACCCAGAAACCCATGCATCCCCAGAGACCAGAAGTAAATGGAAAACAAGTATACTAGCCAAAAAGAATAAAACATCCCTGATGTACCTGATTACTAACCTATATCTAGCTGGTGCGAATCTATCCACAAATCCAAAATAAAAACAGGCCTCAAAATGGCTTTTATTGGAAAAGGTCCGTGGATGCCTAAAATATTTTAACAAAATTTTAACACTCCAAATTTTCACGGGTGAGTATTACTACCCTAGTCCTTAAAACCCTTGCCACCCTGCTGGTGGGTGTTCCTTGGCATGCCATGGGTGCCGAAATGGCTGGATGGCATGCGGCGGGCGGGGTCTCGTGGGGTGTTGCGGTCGTCAAAGAGGTTTAAGTAGGGACCTGGAACTATACCAAAGGGACCTGGAACTATACCAAAGGGACCTGGAACTATACCAAAGGGACCTGGAACTATACCAAAGGGACCTAGAACTATACCAAAGGGACCTGGAACTATACCAAAGGGACCTAGAACTATACCAAAGGGACTTGGAACATTAAATTTTATTAATTTAGGATAACTTATGGTACTTAGGGCCTTTAATCGGCTTAAATCGCATTATCACGGTGCTTAGGGGCTTTGAGGGCTTAAGCCCGTATATATCCCTTTAAAAGTGAAACTACTAGAACTTGAGGGCTTGGAGTCACTACGCCCGTGTACGTGTATAAAGGCATTGATTGCTTAAAACTTAAAGATTAGAAACTTAGATATCATGGGGATAGGGGGAATAAAGAGAATAGGGATGGGCTTGTATACTTGTATTTCTATTAGATGTTATTCTAGTAGTTTATCTAGTTTGTTATTTAGATGTTTATGTAGATTTATTATTTTTAAATCTTTTTTGTTGTGTGGGGGTGGTGGGTTTTTTCGCCCGTGGGACCTTTGGAGGTGTAGGTGATTTGTGCATCTTGGGGGATATAAAAGACCAGGATGGTTATCACTATAAGAAAGGGATTTGAGTGTAGGGGTGGCATGCCAGAGGGTTTGGTGGCAAGAAAAAAGGAACCCATTGGATTCCTACAGTGTGGTTTTGTTTGTGACTAGAATTAAAATCCTATATTAACTCTACCTCCTAGATCTTCTTCTACCCAACGAACTTTGGCCTGAATTAACTTTTTCATAGTATCAACATCAAAACGATATGAACCACTTTGATTTTGTAATTTAATAGCTACTATAAATCCATGAATGCCATCCCATATAGTTTCGCATTTACCACCAATAATAGTTTCAAATTGCTTGATTTGTTTTTGTTGAGCAGATGTCAATTCTTCTAATTGAACAACTGAAGCCTCGTTGATTGCTAATTCATTAATGAATTCCTCAAATTGTTTTGTGTGTTTCATTTTATTTAGTTTATTTTCTTTAATTTGGAGTATATTTTTGATTGCGCTAATGAAAACATCTGCGGGTACTCTATGTTCACCATTATAATAATTATATGAAAAGCTTCCAACATCCATTTCATTAAAATATGCTCTAACATCAGTTCCACTAATTACCTTGTCATTTTTTCCAAAATAAACGGTATTTGATGTACCTTTAAGTCCTGTAGTATCTACAACTGGATCGAAAGATCTTCCAACCACTGCCGGATTAAATAGTAGTGTTGGTATTGATAATTTTGAACCAATCAAATATGAAACATAACCACCCATTGAAGATCCAACAATTAAGTTGGGTTTCAATCTTTTAATTTCATTAAGTAATTTGTTGAATGTTGAAGGATCTTTATAATTGATCGAAGGTGCATAAACCTCACCAAATCTTTCATGCATAAAGATAATTTTTGGATCCTTTTTATCAATAGTTGATTCTAGTCCATGTAAGTAAGCTATTTTCATTATTATTTAATTATATGCAAATATAAATAAAAAATGTGATATAAAAAAATATATCATATATTTTATATTATTTTAAATTTTCGGTCTACCTAAAAGAATTTTATCGTGTTTATGTCCACCTAAAACTCTAGTATACCATCCATTTCCAGGCATGCCATCCTTTGTTCCAATAAACTCAACATTTTTACCTAATACCTTTTCGATAATGTTAATATTTGTTACAACTGGAACATCATATTTGTTTAGTAAAATTTCTGCAATTTTACCACTAACTTCAATGTAATATCCTAATTGTTGTAATTCTTTTCCTCTTGCATTAATGTACGCACGTTTTGCTGGACTACTTCCATCATGCCCAACACCAGAATACTTAATTCCATAATTAGTCTTTTGACCAAACATAATCATATCAAAATTGTTGTCTCCATGAATATCTACACCTTCCCAATAATTCCAATCTGGATCTGAAAATACATCATTTGGAGATTTAATTTTTGCATGTCCTCCAATTTCTGCATAGGCAGTTGAAATTAAATTATAAAATTCTCCTGCCAATTCAGGATATTTTTTGGCATCAAACTTTATGGTCTTGTTTCGTTTTGGATTAAAGATATCTCCACTTGATCTTTCGTTAAGAAAATCTTCAAATAGTTTTACCTTTTTCATTATTTCTTTTTTATATTTTTACCAAATGATGTCAATTCACCATTATCTTCCATCGCTTTGAAATGTTCTCTTGAACTACCTTGTGTTAATTCAATTGATAAACCATCATTCATACCTCCTGAAGCAGCAGAACTCCATAATCTAACAACTGTCCAAGTACCTTTTTCACCTTCAAGTTTTACCTTATCCCATGTTTTAATTCCAGTTTGGTCAGTAAATAATTTTATTAATTTATCCTCAGCAGATTCTCCAATGAAATTTTCAAATAGTTTAATGTGTTTCATTATAGTTCAATTTTTATTTTATCACCATTTGCCATGCTATAAATAATATGCGATGGTTTAACAGTAAAGTTTAAACCTTCCATTTGGTCAACGTATTTTTTACCCATTCCTTTTTTAAGATATGCAATTGTTGCATGTGGATGGTAATCTGGAAATGATGTAGTATGGGGTAAGGTACATAATTCTTTGTTACAATCATGTAGGAATGATTCTCCATCATTGTTATAAGTAACATCAAATTTTAAAACGTCATATTGATTTTCAAATAATGATGCGTTTTGTAACTTAAGGTCATCAAACGTATAATTCTTTACGACTGTTTTGATTTGGTCAGCACTTACCTCTTTATGTAGTCCATATAATAGTGTACAATGTGGTTCATCCGCTAAACCGTATGTTCTATCCCCTTCCTCGGTGTAAAGGTCGTTTTCGTCGATAGTGTTGTGAATATCCTTCATTTCTGGAAAGTTAAAGTACAACATAACACATCCATAATCATATGAATCACCCTTCTTTTCAGCGATTTGCATAAACTCTTCAAATAATTTTATTTTTTTCATAATCTAAATTCTATTTAAGTATATATTATGGTAATAAAAGATAATTTAAAATATCACCCCAATCCTTAAATTGAGGTTGTCCAAATTGAATCCATTCACCTTTAAATTCTGCAGCTCCATTGTTTGGTCTATCATCAATTAGATAATCTCCAATACATAAATCTTTACGATGTGAAAGGATTAAACGCTTGTGTGCGTACTTTCCAAGATGTTTTTGAACCCATTTACGTTTTGCTGTAAATGCATTTGGGTTACTCCAAGGGGCAGTACTTAAAAAATATATGTCAAACTTGTCCCATAATAGTTTGATCGCCTCGATTGCTCCAGGTATTGGATCTGGGTCATCAAACAGTTCCTTGTCGATTGAAGTCAATTTTCCAAGATTTTTAATAGCATTTTCTCCATGTCTTTTAATAGCATGGTTCTCTAAATCTACCATTACACCATCTAAATCGATGTATAAAATTTTCTTATTCATTTTTATTGTATTATATTAAACAAAAAGGCCCAAACCAAATTGGGCCAATATTCTAATAGGACATTAATCCTTTTTATTCAAATACATTTCAATGATTAGACCATGCGTTGTGTATACCTGTAAATGTCTATCATTTAATTTCTTACCAGATTTAATACCATCAACTATTTCTTTAATATAGTATTGTGGCACAAATCCAGTATCAACATATATTTTCCATTCAGCATCACTCATTGTTATGTATACTTTTTTCAATAAATCTTATACTTGATATCGATACAGCCTTTGGCATAAATTCATTAGTTATATTTATATTTTTTTCTCGAAATACAATATACATCACATCCTTTACCACAGTATCGACTGCCTTTTGCATATCAATATCTAAATATTCAGGATTTCTTATATATTTTAACCGCCTTAATTCCGTTAATATATATAAGAATTCATTTTTCTTAATTTTTTTAATTTTAATCTCATCTTCATCAAAAATTACATCTTCAACATTAATTTCTAATGGAATTCTATTTGGTCCTCTAAGTATTAAATTAGTAAATGAATCTCCTTCATATTTTATTTGAGAAACCAATGTATAAAATTCTTTAAAAATTTTAATATCACTTAAGCTAAATTCACCACTAAGTATCTTTGATTGTAATGATTTTATCTTGTTAACCTTTTCTACAATTTTAGGATCGAAATTGTTTTCAAAATTAAATTTTGGGTGTCCATCCACTATTTTAGTTAATTTATCTAACCTTCGAATAGTATCTACAATTTCATCCCAAAATTCAAAATTAGATACTTTGCTCTTAACACCTGCCAATATTGAAGATTTCTTTTGTTTTGACCAATCCTTTACTTCATATTTATCATTAACTATAGTAATATCATAGCTTTCAGATCCGCCCGACATATATGCATTTCTAATAAGCCATGCAATAGGTATTTCGCCTTTGCCTGACCCTCTAAGTGCAATATCAAACATTCTACCCCATACGTTTGTTCTATCAATATATATGTCTATTGTTAATTCATATGGAGTACTTAAAGAATATAATTTAGATGCAATTTCTCTACTTTCTTCTTTGTTTAGTGAATTTAAATATTTCACAAACTCATATCCTAAGTTACCATTAGGAAAATGAAGAGCCATATTTTTATAATCTTCAATTTTACCTAATCTTTCTATTTCTTCTATTAGAAATTTATTAGTACATATTGAACCAGGATTTACACCTTCTTCACTAAATTTAAAATGCTTTTCTGACTTCAATCATATTTTATTTAAAGGTTAAACAATTTTCTTTAATTCACTATTTGCATTATCAATATTTTTAGATTCTTTTTTGAAAATATTAATAAATGAATTTGCAATATTTTTAAATACGCCTTTTATTTTTTGGAAAATACTATCTTCATTCATTTGGTCAATTGAATATGATGTACCAACTTCAGATATTTTTTCAGTTGCTGCTAAAGCCTCCTCAAGTATTTTTTGAGTTGCACCATTAACTTTAGTCAATGCTAATTCAAATGCATCTTTATATGATGCGGTTTTTCTTTCATATCCAAATCTACTTACTTTAACAACATATCCTTCCGTTACAGCAAGTTTGTCTTGAGTATCTTTCATACCAGATAGTATAGGTTGTACCATATTGTCAAATTCTTTAAATTTGGCCTGTTTTTGTTTTAATTCTGATTGTAATTTAGCAATCTGCATTTGTAATTCATAAAATTCTGAAATTGATGCAGTTATTTCAGCATCTTCAATTTTTACTTCATTAACAAATTCTTCGAATAATTTAATTTTTTTCATATAGATTTTTTAATATGCTATTTTTTTCAATTGTTTTATTTTCATTAATTTTATTAGCTATTAATATATATTTATCCAAAGATTTTAATTCTAATTCAGTAAGAGTACCATCATATTGTTTATGGTCCCAATATGCACCATAACTTTTTTCCATATGAATTTTACCAGTTGATAAATTTACAATAATTGTATTGATCTGCCTTCTACCATCGGTAGTTTCATTGATAGGTGCTAACATAATCAAACTTCTTTCATTTGTATTTGAATCGATTCTAATTTGACCCTTCCAAAATGATTGAGGATTTTCAATATTTTTTAATATTGTTTCTGCAATTCCTTCTATTCCACCATGTTCTATTAAAGCATTTTTAAATTCAATGTCTTTATCCATTTTTAATTTTTGGATTCTTACAAGATTTTCTTCAGCTTCTTTTTTATCTAAATCCTTTCTTAACTTATAAAATAATTTTGATAAAAGTTTACTTTTTATTTTAATTCCATCATTAGTTTTATAAACTTCCCCCCAACCATCATATATTTCAATAGAACAGTTTTTATATTTAAAATCAATTCCTCCACTCGATCTTCCAGAACCTCGTCTAATATCTCGTATGTTATTAAAATCTTTTAGTAAATTTTTAGCTACTCTATCGTCTTCTGTTTTAATACCTTGTACAAAATCAGTAATTTTATTAATTGTTATCATATTTTAGTGTTTAGCAAGATGTGTCTTGATTGATTGACCAAGTTCATCCTCAAGTTGTTTTATTAGTTTTATATTATTTCTATCATCATCAAAGAATGTGATGTCAGTATAACCTTTATTAATAAACCATCGCATAGCTGCCTGTTTTCTTTGTTGAATGGTACCTGTGAGATTATGGATTGGGTCATTAACTGCCCAAATAAGTTTTTTATCAATGTGAATTCCTAAATGATATTTAAACCATTCATATATCATTTCTCTATTGTCACGTGCAGTGATAATTCCAATTGCAATGCCATCATGATAATTATTTTTAAGAATATTAAAGTATTTATCAATTAGTTGACCTGCTTTCATAATTTCTAAACACCTAAATTGATTGAAATCTATAATATGATGTTGCTGTTTTTCATATTCATTAAATTCTTCAGGTGTTAATTCATAGGTTTTACCTGTTACAGTATCAGTGACTATGATTTTTGCAGGTGTAACTATAATACAGTCATCGATATCGAAAATTAAAATCTTGTCAGTTGTATAGGCTTCTTTAATCATATTCTTTAATTTATATGTGCAAATATAAACAAAATATTTGACATATAAAAATATTTTTACCTAAAATTAAATATTTAATTTAAAATTGTGGGATTCCACCAATTTCTTTAGCTCTCTGTCTCCATCTTGAGAAAATAATATCGCGATGTTCCTTCTCAATTTCCTGTGAGTCTAAGTACTTATTCACCACTTTAATAATAGGTACTCTACGTTTCTTGGCTTCAAATCTAAGTCCTTGTAGATTTGCATCAACCTCCTTAGGCAATAGATAATAATTCCATGTTGGTAATAGTTTCATCTTAATCATTTCACGTTCAATACTATCATCTAATCCAGGCTTGCCATTTCTATAATTTTTCTTTACATCTCCCTCCTGTGTGATATGTTCAATTTCATGTCTAACAACATCACATAAAATCATGTAAATTTCACTCCAAAAATTTGGCAACCATGTACGATTAACTGCAAAATCAATTAAAATATATGGAGTTTGATATATACCATCATCGTCAAATTCTCTGGCGTCTGCTCCCGTTGAATCTAATACCTCAAACCCAAACCCAGGTTTATCTATTAAAAAAATACGTGCAATTACCTCAAAATCAAGATTTTTTCTTTTAATGGTAATTGTGGAATCTACCCACTGTAATGAATCATTTTTAGTCCAATCACTCATTATCTTTCCAACAATTTTGGCAGCTATGGAATCATATTTACTTCTACACATAACACTATTTTTGTAGTTATATGCAAAATTCTAACAAGGTTTCATAGAAAAAGGACCCGTAGGTCCTTTTTTATTTATTTTTTAATTCATCAATTTGAATTTGCTGCTCTTTAATTGCTTCGATTAAAAGTGCAATAATTTTATCATAGTCTATTGTTTTGTAAAGATTACCATCAGGTTGAAGTAGTTCTAATTCTTTTTGTTTAACAACTTCAGGAATAATCTTTTCAACGTCCTGTGCTATTAATCCTATATCATGTTCTCCATTTCTATTTCCAATATTCCAATCAAATTCAACACCGCGTAATAATAATACTTTCTCAAGTGCATTTTCAATTGTGGTTATGTTATTTTTAAATCGTGCATCTGATATAGAAGATGAAAATGCAACAACATCTCCTCCAAATTCGGCATTTCCATTAGGCATTAATACAAATCGTGTAACATTTTCAGTGTAAAAACGCATAATACCATTTGAATTCACAAATTCTATATACTCACCATTATTATTACCAATATACTGTTGTAAAAATAATCTATAATCAGAAGTAGCCGGTCCAGTAAATCCTTGCGCTCCAGTAGAACCTTGTGGTCCAGTAGAACCTTGTACTCCTGTAAATCCTTGGAAACCTCTATCACCTTGCGCTCCTTGAAATCCTAAAGGTCCTTGTACTCCTTGAAATCCTAAAGGTCCTTGTACTCCTTGAAATCCTGTGTTACCTTGAAACCCAATATTACCTTGATAACCTTGATGACCTTGGAAACCTATATTACCTTGGTCTCCTTTAAGACCTTGGAAACCTTGGTCTCCTTTGAATCCTTGGTCTCCTTTGAATCCTTGGTCTCCTTTAAGACCTTGTGCTCCTTGATAACCTTGGAAACCTATATTACCTTGATAACCTTGGAAACCTATATTACCCTGGTCTCCTTTAAGACCTTGGAAACCTTGGTCTCCTTTAATACCCTGGTCTCCTTTAAGACCTTGCGTTCCTTGAAAACCTTGGTCTCCTTTGAATCCTTGGTCTCCTTTGAATCCTTGGTCTCCTTTAAGACCTTGTGCTCCTTGAAAACCTTGGTCTCCTTTGAATCCTTGGTCTCCTTTGAATCCTTGGTCTCCTTTAATACCTTGGTCTCCTTTAATACCTTGGAATCCTTGGTCTCCTTTAATACCTTGTGCTCCTTGGAATCCTTGTACTCCTTGGAATCCTTGGTCTCCTTTAAGACCTTGGAAACCAATATCACCTTGATAACCTTGGAATCCTCTATTACCTTGGTCTCCTTGAAAACCTTGGAAACCTTGATAACCTTGAAAACCTATATTACCTTGGTCTCCTTTAAACCCTTGGAATCCTTGGTCTCCTTTAAGACCTTGTGTTCCAATTTGACCTTGTGCTCCTTGGAATCCTTGATTTCCTACAATTCCATCGTCACCTGAAGGTCCTTGCACACCCTGAAATCCTTGATAACCAATAATTCCTTGATGACCTTGATAACCTTGGAATCCTCTATTACCTTGGTCTCCTTGAAAACCTTGGAAACCTTGATTACCTTGTTCTCCTTGAAAACCTATACTACCTTGATGACCTTGGAATCCTTGATAACCTTGATAACCTTGATTACCTTGTTCACCTTGAAATCCTTGATGACCTTGATAACCTTGAAAACCTTGAAAACCTTGATTACCTTGTTCTCCTTGGAATCCTTGATAACCAATACTACCTTGATTACCTTGAAAACCTTGATGACCCTGTATACCTTGCTCTCCTTGAATACCTTGGAAACCTCTTTCACCTTGATGACCTTTTTCACCTTGATGACCTTGTGCTCCAATAAATCCTTGTGCTCCAATTATTCCTTGGTAACCCTGATCTCCTTGAATACCTTGTTCACCTTGAAATCCTTGATGACCTTGATAACCCTGGTCTCCTTTAATTCCCTGTTCTCCTTGAAATCCTTGTTGACCTTGATAACCTTGGAAACCAATACTACCTTGATGACCTTGAAAACCTTGATGACCTTGAAAACCTTGATGGCCTTGTTCACCTTGAAATCCTTGATGACCTTGATAACCTTGGTCTCCTTTAATACCCTGTTCACCTTGATGACCTTGAAAACCTTGATGACCTTGATAACCTTGGTCTCCTTTAATACCGTTAGGACCTTGAACACCCTGATATCCTTGTGCTCCAATTGCTCCTTGTGCTCCAGTTTCTCCTTTTTCACCTTGTGCCCCAGTTTCACCTTGAGCACCATTAAATCCTTGAAAACCTTGAATACCTTGTTCTCCTTGAAACCCTATGCTACCTTGGTGACCTTGTGCTCCAATTTGACCTTGTACTCCGATTTGACCTTGTGCTCCTTGACTTCCTTGTGTTCCATTAATACCTTGATAACCTTGAAAACCCTGAATTCCTTGTTCTCCTTGTTCTCCTTGATGTCCCTGAAATCCAGTTGAACCTTGACTACCTATAGGACCTTGGAATCCTTGGTCTCCTTTAAAGCCTTGATAACCTTGAAAACCTTGTTCTCCTTGTTCTCCTTGATGTCCCTGAAATCCAGTTGAACCTTGACTACCTATAGGACCTTGGAAACCTTGTTCTCCTTTAAAACCTTGGGCTCCTTGTGCTCCCTGGTCTCCTTTAGGACCTTCAGTTGCACCCAATGAAGATATTATATATGAATAATCACTAGAACCTTCAGTATAAAATTTAATAGTTCTATTACTATTATCATCATTATTTGCGTATATTTGTACTAATACTTTATCACTAGGGTCAACATATTTTGAAGGTATAAATAAATCTTGATATACATCGACAATAGTGTTTGCAGATGTGTCCCATCCTATAATACCTGGTGTTGTAGTTCCCCAAACATCAAGTGGGGTTCCTGTTGAATTGACATGTGTAACCTTAACGTATATTTGAATTGCATGCGCTTCTGATTCTTTGGTAAAATGCATTTTAAATTGTTGGATTCCACCTGGAACTATAGCAACACCTAATCCTATAGGTGTTATAAATTGACTAACTAATACATTTTGTTGTAGACTTGAAAGCGTTTTAGTTACAGTTTGTTGACTTGTATTTGTAGGTATTGGACTAATTTCATTTAAATCATTTTCTCCTCCTCCATTATTAACTACAATAACAGATTCGTTCATGTAAAATGTTTGTCCATTAATTGAACCACTTTGTCCTTGAAATCCTTGGTCACCTTTAAATCCTTGTGTTCCTTGTGTTCCTTGGAAACCTCTATCCCCTTGATATCCCTGATAACCTTGAAAACCAGTTTGGCCTTGAGCTCCAATTTGACCTTGTGCTCCAACATCTCCTTGAAAACCGATGGAACCCTGATAACCTTGTACTCCAATAGAACCTTGAACTCCTTGAAATCCTTGTTCTCCTTGAGAACCTACAATACCTTGATAACCCTGAAACCCAGTAGAACCTTGATAACCTTGCGTTCCAGTTGTACCTTGTGCTCCAATTTGACCTTGTGCACCTTGATAACCTTGGTCTCCAATATCACCAGTAAGTCCCTGTGCTCCAATTTGACCTTGTGCTCCAGTTGCTCCTTGTGCTCCATCAATACCTTGAGCTCCAGTTGCTCCTTGCGCTCCTGTTTCTCCTTTTTCACCTTGAATACCAATTTGACCTTGTGCTCCAGTTGCTCCTTGTGCTCCATCAATACCTTGAGCTCCAGTTGCTCCAGTTGCACCTTGTGCTCCAATAGTTCCATTATCACCTTGATGTCCTTGATAACCTTGTGCTCCAGTGTTACCAATTGCTCCTTGATAACCTTGTGCCCCAATTGATCCTTGATAACCCTGGTCTCCTTTAAATCCAGTATCACCTGAAGGTCCTTGATGACCTTGATATCCTTGAGGTCCTATTACACCAGGTATACCTAAAGAACCTTGAGGTCCTTGATAACCTTGTGCCCCAATTGCTCCTTGATAACCTTGTCTACCTTGTTGACCAATCGTTCCTTGATAACCTTGGGCTCCAATTGCTCCTTGAAATCCTTGAGGACCATTTCCATCTCCAATACTATCAGTAGGAATCCACACTCTATCACCAACTTCAGCACCGGCCTCTATTAATATAGTATCTTCTGGTTGTACTACATATAATTTTAATACCTTTTCAGTATCGTCATCAATGTTAATACTACCATCTTGATTTGTTCCCATTACCCTAAATCCTTGGATAATTTGACCAATTAAATCAAGATTGTAGTCCATTTCCGGATGGTATAATGCTCTACCCAAATCGCCTGGGTAAAGTGGATTATACTCACCATAAGGGCCTCTCATTTCTGAATCTTGTAAATTGTCTTGTGCCATTATATTTGTTTATATTTATTGTATAATAATTTTAATTCTTCGATTGCATCAGGTGCATGTGTTTGAATATATCCACAATCAACATATCCATTCTGATCTAAAATATATTCATTTAATTTAATTCCACCAAATGAAAAATTAATTTCATTTAAAGCAACTAAATATTCATTATTTAAATTATTTATAGAAATATTATTAATATTATTACTTTTAGTTGTAAATAATCCTCCATGGTTATAAATTAAATTTCCACTAGTGCCATTTTTTATAACTGAAAACATTCTTAATTCATATAAATATGTTAATCTACAATCGATACTTTCAAATGCAGTAAGAGGTGCGTACGTTAATATAAATGTTTCTAGGGTTTCACTATCTGGAAATGTGATAGTTTTAATTATATTATGTACATGGTCCTTATATGCAAATAAAATATCAATCACATTGCCTTCATTTGCGTTAAATTGTTTTAAATATTTTAATGCAATATTTAATGAAATTCTATCAACTACCATAATTAACCTAAATATTTACTTAAAAAGAAAGATAGAATAGCACCACTTGCGGTTAATAGTGCAATTGCAACTTTAGTTACATTATTTCTCCATCTAACCAATGATTTATGTTCCTCGATGATTTTATCGATTTCAGATTTCCAAACTTCTTGAGATTCTCTAAATTCTGAGTTCTTTTTATTTTCAACAATAACACCATCAAATGGATTTAAGAGTTGTTTTTTTAGTTCTCTAATCTCATTTTTCATTTCATCTTGGTTTTCAACCAATTTTTCTAATGTATTTTCGATTTGAATATAGTTTGGATCCTCAATTCTTCTTTTAAATGAGGAAAATAAATCATAAAGTTCAAGAATCATCTCTTGAGGGCTTCTCTCTTTGTTCATATGCTACAATAGGTCTTTTTAGTCTAGATTATATATCCAACTAAAAAGACCTATTATTAGGTTTAATCTGTATAAACTATTTATTCGTCAATTCCAGCACCAATTTCAGAACTTCCATAATGAGCAATCCATTCTTCCCTGGTCATATTTGCAGCTTGAGCCTGCATTCCTAAGAAATCATATTCATGATAAACAGTTTCGGCTTCTACTAATTTAATATCTTTATTGTCAAACCATCTTTCATCCTCAGAATCAAAGCTAACTAATGATTTATTTCCTTTTTTCTTTAAAAGAGAACCTGTGCCATATAATTCTCCATCTTGATAGACATGGACTAACTTTTCTGTTTCGTTAATAAACTCTTCAAATAATTTAATATGTTTCATAATTTATTTATTAATTTTCCGGCCATAACATAATGGTTCCTGGGTCATTCCAAGAAAACCGCCAACCTGCTTTTTCAGCAGCTGCAACCACATTTTTAAGTACTCCATTTTGGTATTTAGCACCTTTATTGTAATAGTCAAATATTTTACCAGCACTTAGGGTTTCTCCATTGTCACCAGCCATCCAAATACCTTCAGTTTCACCATTGAATTCTTCAGTAGTTCTAACGTGTTTGATTTTGTATTTGTCAGACATCATTGCCATCATAGCATCTCTGTCAAGTTTTTTTGCCTCGTTAAAAGATTCATCAACTTTAACGCCTCTTTTATTTAAGATTTTTTCAGCCTCTTGATATGCCTTTTTATAATCTGCTTTAGGATATTCAAATCCTCTTTGCCAATTAGCATAACCATCTAATGCATCATTATAGATCTCCTTTAGTTTCTCAGTATCTGTCTTATCATTAAAAATAAATGGACCGAAAAAACCTTCATTTACTGATTCATTCCAAACTACCATACCAGTTCCATCTTCAATATGAATCCTAGCCTTTGGAAACTCTTTACGCATAGCTTCAAAGTGTGCAGGTAATGCATCTTTAATTTTAATGTCTATCTTTTGTCCAACTACTTTACCATTTTCATGAGCAACTAAGGACCATGGTCCACTTTCACTAGATTTAACACTTTTCATCATTTTAGCCCATGATGTAGTAGCTTCGTCTAAAGATTCAGTTAGAATTTGCAGTACTTTCTCAACTGCCTCCTTTTTCTGAGTATCGTTTGTATATTTGTAAAGACCTTTTTGATATTTTTTCATTGCAGCAATAATTTGCTCTTCAGAAGGACCAACTTCATCGTCATATTTTGTATGATTAGGCATCGAATACGCCAAGTCCTTTACTAATTTATCAAAATCTGACGAGCTAATTGATTCATCAATGGATTCGTTTAAATGATTCATAATCATTATCTCAACATCAGTTGGACTAAATGTATTTGACAAGATACCAATATCTTCCAAATTCATTCTAATTTGTTTTGCTGCCTTTTCAGCGTCCTTACCAATAAGACCTTTATTTTTCTTTAAAGCTGCCTCAATAGCACCTAAAGCTTCTGCTGGAATATAGTCAGGAAATAATTGAGCATTGTCATCTAATTCTCCTAAAATCTTCTTAGCGATATCTTTAACATTAGCCGATTCGCTAACAAAATCTTCAAATAATAGTACTTTTTTCATGTTTTATCTTTCTTTTATATAATAGTCGAAATAAGATGGATAGTCCAAAGAACAATGCTGCAATACAGTACAAAGCGAAATTCGCTTTCCACAAACTTCCAGTTGCCTGTATCAACCAGTATTGAACTATGTCGAATCCCATCGGGTTGAAAAACAGGGCCACCATCATTGACGAGGTCGCCATTCTGTCCATTGTTTTTATTCCTATGCTTTTCACTATCTCCGTCCATGTTTATTAATTTAATTATGCCTCAAAATACATTTCCTCGAAATGCAATATATCTAATTTACTACTAGTGTCAATTAATTCAAGGGCTGCCAATAAATCTGAGTATTCGATTACTGAATCATTTTGAATATTTCTGAATTCTTGTAAGAAATCAAATGTAGACAAATCAATTCCAAAAATTGCTTGAGAATCTTTTAGATATGCATTGAAAAGGTCTAATTCCAATTTATAAGCCTTTTCAATAATATCCGGTAAACTTGTGAATTCAAAATTTGTTTCAGTCTTTGGTAATACTGGGGTACAGTTCCAATCTACTAAATACTTTTGTAATTTTTGTGCATGCTCCAATTCTGACATTGTTTCATTGGCAAAGAAAGATGCAGCATGTTTGTAATTTTTATCCATGCACCAATTATGCGCTGCATTGTAAAAAAAGTGAGCAGTATACTCATCACCAATTCTGGCATTAAGTGCATTTGCAACTACTTCATTTAAGCTAATAGGTTTTATCATAATCTAATATATTTTATTAGTATTATATATCTATTAAAATAATTGTTTTAAATTATGTCTTTCAATCATTTGTTTGATTTTTAAGACATATGCCGGGTCTTCAGCATAACTTGCATTTAAATATTGGAAATATTCGCTTTCGCTTTTAATATTTTTTAGGTATGAACTTTGATAGAATGCATAGTCATATATACTTTCTCTCCATGTTGCATATTCTGCGTGGTTTTTATTAGTTCCAAGTGCTGTCGTAATACGGGACTTTGCCTCCTTCATACCAAATAGATTGTTATTTTCCAAGAAAATGTCACTCTTCCAATGTCCTGTTTCAATCATTGATTGTGCCATTGGAATCCATGGATATTTAATATTAAGATGTTTCATCATTTCAGCCATTTTTTCTTGACTAAATGAATCGTTTTCACTAATAACCATAATTCGTTCCTCGGTACTCATATGTTCTATGGAATTCTTTGCTCCATATTTATAAGTTCCATACATTGATACTGAAATAGTTCCAATGAAAACAACAAACACCTTCAAATATGCCTTTAATTCCACTTGTTTAAATCTTAACGAATCTTTACAATAAGTATAAATCATAATTATATTTTTTAAATTATGGTGTAAATATAACTATTATTTTTGACACGTGAAAATTTTTTAGGCAATTTTTACTTGTCCATTCTGTACGCTCGCAAAGGTGCTCTTTTTCCTGATTCTTGAATTACATTTGTTTTAACTTCAGTCATTTGTTCAACATGTTTGTGCTTAAATATAGACTTGATTAAATTTAAAATAGATTTCATAAATAGTTTGTTTTACTTATTTATTTGCATAAAAAAGTGTACCTTTCAGTACACTTTAATGTTTTTTAAGCCGGACCTCCTACACCAAATTGGACCAATAAATACGCATGTGTATCATCTTCGTCATGATGGACATGAATTGCAAACTCATCACAAATCTCATGTATTTCATGTAAGATACCTACCGATACATTTTTCTTTGGTTCACCTAGCGAAGCCTGACCTACTTCGTTGATGAATTCCATAGCGATAAAATTTTTTGATTAATTATTTAATACATATTATATATCAATAATAATCATTGTTTTTTATTCTAGAGTGAAAATATTTAATTTTCTTTTGGTAATTCTTTCTCTATATTTAAAGTCCAAATTCTATCATTTGGTACAACAAATTTTCTATCATGTTCATACAAATAAAATGTTGTTTTTAAGATACCTTGGCGTACAATTCTCGCTTTTTTATTTCCATTAATATAAACAATGTCATCTACATTAAAGTCATTACCCCATAAAAATTCCATACCTAACCAAAGTTTGCTCAAGGCATCCTTCATTGCAATGGTTACTAAGGCAACAGCGATCGCCCACCCCCATTCACTAATTAGTTGTTGTATTAATTGCTGTGCTGATTCTATCATTCCAATAATTGTTGTAATCTTCGACAGTTCCTTTGAATTGTCTTATTTTTGCTATTCTGGCATCCTCATCATCACCTGTTTGAATCGGATTAGGACTTATATTTGGTAAAATATCTTTTTGACCTATTGTCTTAGATTCACTAATTTGATTTGGTAACACTATATATTGAGTTAGCCAATCTGCAATTTCAACGCCATATACAAGATCCGATGGAAAATGAAGGCCTCCAATATATCTAGAGTATGCGATTTTGTCTGCCAATTTTTGAAATTTATTCTCTAATTCTGGATATAAAATTGAAAGTACATTAGCAACCAATTTACTTTGTAGAGCATGTCCACTTGGAAAACTCGGTGACTTTGCACTTTCCTTAATATTAAACTTTAATGGAATTCCTAAAATAGGAGCTAATTGATATGGTCGTGGTCTGTTATACTTCCATTTTAATTTAGTAATAATATAAACAGATTCATTAATTAGGTCCTCAATATATTCTTTTGGAAACTCTACATTTGCCTTTTTACAAATCTTTTCAAAGTTATCAAGAAACTCATCGTATTTTTCAACCAAATCTTCTCTATCATTCTCATCCATTTGATCGATATCGGCTGCCATTCTTTGAAGTTCAATTTTAGTATCTATTGAACCATTTTCAGGACATGCCTTTATAGGTGCATTCCACTCATCAATTTTAATTAACTGATGTGGATGTGCAGCATCTAATACTTCTTGGTCTTTTGGCTTTGCTTCAGTTGCATAATTAATTCTATCAACTGAATAACCAAAAAATGTTTTAAATCTACTCATAATTTATATATCATCGGGAAATAGTTCAATACTCCTATGCCCAATTAATTGATATGCTTCAAACATTTTTGTTGCAGCCTCTTCAACCAATTTGCCAACCTCTTTGTCCAATTTACAAACAGGATGTTGGATTAAATGTCTATCAATATTATCAACAACAATAGAGGCCCTGTCTAGAGCCTCATGATAATGGAATTCCATAAGTTTAGGTTTCTTTGCCATTGCTTGGTGCTATTACTTTACAATTATTGCATTTTTTATATTTTCCAGTTTGAGTGGTACCTGTATCATATAAAATATTTCCACATTTTCTGCAAATTATTTGTCTATTTTCCATCTATATTGAATCAGATATTAATTTTTTATATAGGGTAGTTGACCATCCATGCCCTCTATTTAAATAATGTATTGGAATATTTAGATTATCTCCAGTAAATGGTTTTCCAATGTAATCATCTCCTAGAAATCGTATATTGAAATCACCATTTTTAAGTATATCTAGTAATTGAATTTCATAAGTATAAACTAACACATCACAAACAGATCTTAATTCCAATAACATTTCCTTTCTTTCATCCACTGTGAGAATAGGTTTTAATTTATTTGGTCTTTCAATTGAAGGATCCCTATGTAATAAAACTATAAGGCAATCACAATGCTTTGAAGCTTCTTTAAACATCTTAATATATCCTGGATGTAGTACATCAAAATTACCAGCAATAACTCCCTTTTTCATAATTTAATTTCGATTATAATCGTCTTCTAATCTGACAATGTCATCTTCACCAAAATAAGTTCCAGTTTGAACTTCTATGAATGTAACTGGTTCATTTGTTTGATTCCATGCTCTATGGTGTGCACCTAATGGTATATGAATTGATTCTCCTGGTAATCTATAATGTTTATAATTATCTAAAACAATTGTTAATTCTCCTTCAACAACAGTCCAATGTTCCTGTCTCTTGTGATGATACTGATATGATAATCTTTGGTTTGGATTAACTACAATTCTTTTAACCTTTACGTTTTCTGCATCTAAAAGAACCTCATAGGTTCCCCATGGTCTAGTTTCTATCATTGTTTGATTTTTTTGTATTCTTCCTTTAAAAGCTTACTAAAATGTATGCCCATAATACCAACATTTGTAATTATGATTGGTGTACTATCTATTACTAATCCATATGTAATCCACACGAAACAACCAACAGCATTTATTAATCTTAGCATTTTAAGATTTTCCATCATTAAGGATATTCCAGTAATGAATGTTGCAATATAGCCTATAGTTTCTATCATGCTTTAATCAATTTTCTCCAGATTGATTTTTTATTAAATTCAACTGGAACTGTATAATATGAATTCTTTGCGCTATTTCCTTTTTCTTGTATGGCATATCTATCTCTTAATTCAAGTCTAATAGTTTGATTTACAGGATTTTCATTTTGCAATAATTGACGAGAATATTCTCCATAAATAACACCTGGATTATTATCCAACGTCGTCGTACCTATTACAACATCATGTGATTTGGCAAGATGATTAACAAAAACTTGGATATAATTAATTTTACCAACCCCATATAGATGTAATCTATCACTATCTTCCTTCTCATAGAATTCAAATAGTGGACTATCTGCAATAATACTAAAAACCTGTGGAGAAACAACAACAAAATTAGCAGGTCCTCTTCTACTTTTTTTGGCAATTTTTAATGAAATTTCAAGAATCTTTGCACAAATTTGATCGCTTTTACAATATATTGGAAACTCAAATTTAAAATATTTATTTAAAAATCGTTGCCATTTTGAGAAATCTGAATAATATGATTCTCTACCAAGTGCAGCGTATTTGTTAAATAAAGTCTGTTCTATTTTATTTTTAGCCTCTTCAATTAATATCGTAGTATTCAAACTTATGGCGTCAATCCCGTGAAGTTGTTGTAAATCATCTACTGTATTTAATTGAATTTCGCTACTTGTTTGATATGTCGCAGCTTGAATTGTCAATTGTTGAGCTTCCATCGCAATTACTGGATATCCATCTCCAATATCAATAGAGTCTTCTGCTTCTAAGAACATGAAGATTCCTACAGGTTCTGGCATTTTTACGCGGTTTGCTGTGTCTAAAAATTTACTAGAAGGAAAAGACATTTCTTGAAAATTTTGATTTGAATTTAATTCCATATTTTTTAATTTTTTAATTACTTAAAGGCATTTTTATTGCCGAATGTGATCGATAATTCTCTAATGTAAAATCTCCAATTGCATAAAACGGCAAACAATCATTTTCACTCCACTTAACGTCTGATTCGATTTTAAATGTTGGTAATATATAAGGTTCCCTTGTACGATATGGAATTTTATGTAATTCATAATACTCGCTTAAACCACCTCCAAAAGCTTCAAGCTGTTCAACTGCATTTTCATATGCAACATCCCCCATTGCTTGTTTTAACATTGTATGTCTTTCTTCAGATGTATACGGTTTACCGATTTGCTCTTTACACCCTTCTATTTGATTCAGATAGATATGACAATCTCCTAAATTTCCAATTAATTCATCAGGGACCATATTAACTACATTTGCAAGTATCTCCAATAGCAATCCATAAGAGGCAATGTTAAATGGAATTCCGAGTGGAACATCGCAGCTTCTTTGATTCCACATTAAGGAGATTGCTCTTTTAGGAATGCTATTCTCTTCCATCCATTTTTCTCTTGCCTCTGGAATTAATGCATCCATTCCAAATGGTCGAATCATCTCTACTCTCTCATCAACACTCAACTCTCTTGTATAAACTTGAAATCCATAATGACACGGTGGAAGAACCATTTTTGGTAAATCGTGAACTGCCCAAGCATTAACCATCAATCTTCTTGAATCTGGATTTGTTTTAAGGTCGTTGATTAGGTTTTGGATTTGGTCTATTTGATTCCATGTAACAATTCTTGTTCCATTTTCATCCTTTTCACCAATCATACCATCTTGGCCTCTCCAACTTCTCCATTGTTTACCATAGATTGGACCTAACTCACCCCACTTGTTAGCAAACTCAGCATCAGTTTTGATTTTGTTAATGAATTCTTCTTGTGTTAATGTTGATAATTTAATTGATGTAGATCCAATGCCATCATATTCTGAAGTTTCAATACTATTCGAATATCTCTTATAGGCATCACCATTCCAAATATTGCAACCATTATCAACCAAATATTTAATGTTAGTATCACCACGTAAGAACCAAAGTAACTCCGTTACGATTGTTTTGAACGGCATCTTTTTAGTTGTAAGTAATGGAAAACCGTCCTTCATGTTATGACGAATTTGTCTTCCAAAAACTGAAATTGTACCAGTTCCTGTTCGGTCCTCTTTTTTTACTCCATTATCTAAAATGTCTTGTAATAAATCAGTGTATTGTTTGTCTAATTTATTTATAGTTCCCATATACTTTTCTTTTTACATTTAAATTTATTAATCAATAATTCTAATAGAATTATCAATATTACCTGAATTAATTTTACTATTTTCAACTACGTTTTTTATTAGTTCACCGATTTGTGCACGCTTTTTAGCATACATTTCCATAATTTCATCTCTGCGACCATCATCAATATAGGTCTGATACACCAACTTCTCAAGTTTTTTGATAAATTTATCATAGATACTATATGGTGCAGATTCAATTGGTAAATAAATCAATTGCTCAATTTCATATCGATCAAATTTCAACAAGAACTTTACCGATCTTGTATAGCTTTCAATCACTTCCAGTTGGACATCTACATAGACAGTCGGTCCAAGATTCCAGTATATTTGTTTGCCATTACCTTCTGGCTCAGGTAGTTGTACTTTAACACTATCCTTAAAGATATTCTCCAGTACAAATTCGATATATTTTTTATTTATTTCCATCTTAATTCATTAAGTCCCTATTAGAATCGTATGCCTTCTTAATTCTATCTTTAATTGCATTGAACATTTTATTTTCAAGTGTTTCAGTATCTGCATCCGAAAGATTGTCAAATACATTTGCAAATGCACGTCCCTCGTATAAAATATCGGTAAGTTCAGTAACCATTTTTCGAATTTCTCTGTCTGTGATAATATTATTAATCTGTGCCATCTTCTTTTGAAAGGTCTTCAATATTTTTTAATTGTTGTTCAAGCTCACTTACATGCCATTCATAATCGAATAATTCTTCGATTGACATTTTACCATATTTATGTGCTTTATAGGCTCTGGAAAGTTCTTTGCGTGCCTTTTGTAACATTTTTTGAATGTGGGTAGTTGAACCTTGGACTGATTCTATTGATTGTTGCCTTACCTCTTTTTCAGGTTTCACACATTTATTAAAATCGAAGTTGCTAAAACATTTTAAAAATCCTTTTAGCGTAATTTTATATTTGTCCATTATAATCAGTATTAATGTTATAGATTATATATGTGTTTTTTAAAATGTTTTATATTTCCACTCTTTTTTATATACTTTCTCCCAATGGGCTCTATATTCTCTAACATTAATCATTTTGATAGTATAAGACCATTCTGTATCATCTTCGATAATAGTTACAAATAATGTCAGTGAAGATGGGGTTACGTGATGTTCCTTTGCCCATTTAAAAAGTTGTTTAGTATTATTTTTTTGTCTTACTTTCTTGGCAAATGTTTTAAAATCACAATTATGCCATACAAAAGGATGGTAGCTCAGAATGCCTGAACTACCAAATCCTATATAACCTATATTAAATACAATACTCTTCATTAGTGAGAATCACCAACATTATGTTTTTCTCCATAAATCAAGTAGTCGGGATTAATCACCTTCGCAACTTTCTTACGATCTCCAGTAACATGTTTAATTACGATTCCCTCATGAGGTACTTTAGAACCTTCAATAAAGTTATTGAATACAAAGCTATCTTGCACCTCTTGGTTCCATAACCCCTCGTAAAGTACTTCAACATGTGGAAGTTCTAATACATTTTCAACAATATATTCTGTTATTTCTGGGTCAATATATGTCCCATCAATAGTTATATCGAATCCAACAAATTTGATATCGGTTAAACCATATTCATAGTTCTTTTGAATACCTGCACCATAAATTTCTCCATATAGTACAAATCCTCCACCGATTTCTTCGGCATCTCTGGTTTTTACAGCTTCCCATAATTTTTGTTTGATACCATACTCTTCAGCAATAGTTCTCCAAACATCAGTTGAATAGAATCCCTGAGAATCGCTACCCTTTTCTACATTATGAGACCCATAAACATATTCATAATCAATCCATTCATCGCCTAAACCAAAGAATTTCTTTAACTTGTCCCAGAATGATAACTTGTTTTTACGTACAATTCCAAAACGTGCATTTGTACCATGGATTTTTCTGGTGATTTGGACACCATCATTTTCGGTAAATAGACCAGCGACATTCTTTAAGTTTGGAAACTTATAGTACACATGGAAGTTTGGATTGTCTTTATAACGAATCTTTTTACCATTTGATAATTGCACTTGTTTTACAGGTGGTTCAAATTTGGTAATGCCAAGCTCTTCCATTAAATCCTTACCCTCCTTGATGCTTGATGCTTTGATATGTACTATTGGAATAATTAAACATTCTGAGTAAACTCCACGTAATTTTACAGTACGTACTCTTTGACCTTTACGTAAGTATGAAGTTACACCCATTTTGTCTGATAATTCTTGTGGAATTACAGCATCTGTGGTTGCGATAGCTACCAATGAACCTGGGTTAAATTCTCCCTTCTTTGTGATGGCATTCCAACCACCAACGATTGCTAATTCAATGTTATCAGCACCTTCAATATCTCTAATTTCTGTGATTTGCCCTACATAGCAAACTGAATTTTGATTTTCCATTATATTAACTCAAATTTAGTTATTTTATCTCTACTTTCTTCTTTGTTTATTCCTATCAAATAGTTCTTAACATTTCTAACAATTAACTTACTATAAAATGTTCCAATATATCCTAAGGTTACCTTTTTCTTTTCGGAAGGTCTTTGTGTTAAATCGATTTTAGCATTTTTAACATCACTAATGGCCGAAAGAATTTGATTCTTATAACCTGATTTACCATCAACCAAATTAATTACTCTTTTTGTTAAAATTCCATCAACAACAATTCTAATTTGATGTGGTTTTTTACCTTTAAGATATGTGATTAAATACTCATCATATCCTAAGTGATTAAATCCTGTTTCAGTTTGTTCCCATTTTGCAACCTTAAAATGTGTTTCCATTTTGTTTCTTTTAATTATAATGTAAATATAACTACTTTATTTGACCCGTGAAAACTTTAAGTGTTAATTTTTTGTTAAAGTTTTACAATTGTCAAAATGGTAGCGTGATGCCATATTTACTCCCAATGTTTTATTACAATGTGGACATGTAACTTGTTTGGCTTTTTTACCATACATTGGATTATTTGTACCTGCCTTTGCTAAAGCAATATTTTTTCTATGTTCTTTGCTCTTTTTAACTCCAAGTGCTGATTCTGACATTTTTTTATTTCTAGATGATTTTGCGCCATCGCTCATGTTTTTATTCTTAGCAGATTCACTCATTTTTAATTTACTTTCTACTGTATGCGTTTTACCATTCCAATTATTTCCTTGTTCTTTGCGTTTTTCACTAATTATTTTTTTAGTTTCCGTTGAGTGTTTAAATTTTTTATGATTTTCAGAGTGCGCATTTTTAGATTCTTCATACGCAATTGATGAAAAATTTTTAAATCTATTTGACATCATCCAAAAGGCATAAATAATTGATTTTTCATGTGGATAAATTCTATATAAAAGCCAATGTGCAATAAAATGTTCTCTTGCTGTTAATTCTACAATATTATCTTTATCATTAGTTCCACCCATTGATTTTGGTATAATGTGGTGTTTTTCAATATATCCTACATTAATCCTATTTTTTGCTCTTTCTATTATTTCATTATAAATCCTTAAATAATTCATATTTGAGATATATTTTTATTTTATATATCTCACAATGTTGGATTAATTTTATGAATATAAATTTATTCCATTAGTGAAGATGGAATATAAATTACCGTTGGATTTTTCTTTTGTATATCAATGTCTGGATATTTTTCACTGAATGTTTTAACATCAAATCTGTCAGTAATTAAATGAAATCCATTTTTAGTTGGTATAGTTGTTATGACTTTGTTACTAATTGGTCTAAGATTATCAATGAAATCGCCAACTTCAATTAAAGTTTTAAAATCTTTGGTATCAACGTCAACAATCCATCGCTTTTCATGTGTTTTAATTTGTCCAACTACAGAATCAAATAAACCCTTTTGATTGTGATTTCCATCTTGAATCTTTTGAGCCAATTGGACCATCATATTCAATGACACATCATAATGATTTTGTTTTTGAACATGAATATATGCTCTTGCTTTAAATATTTCACACAATTGCACAATTTCATCCCAACGGCGCTCTAAATGATCGATACTCTCAATACAATAAGTTTTAATAGTTCTTACTGATTGATGGTTATCTCTTTCTCCTTCAGGTTGGTCCTTTTTACGTTTAAAAATATAAAGCATATAAAAATCACCCTTCTTTTCGAAGTTTAGAAGTGGCTTAATTATTTCTAGATTATTTAACATTTTCTAATTGTATTAGTAGTTCGTTCAATTCCTCTTCTAAGTGTATTTTTGTAATAAGTGATGTTGTAGTCTTAATAGAATATTTTAAAACTTCTATTCTCTGTCTTATTAAATCATTTGACATATTATTGTTGTTCTAAAATTTCGTCAATTTGTTCAATGCAATCTTCAATGCTACTTCCATGTCCATAATGTGCATCACAGTCTGTTGTATCTATGAATTGATATTTAACAGCAGGAACTGATGCTATAGCATATTCATTCAGTTCTATTATATAGTTTTTGTATGTCATTACATTAATTCTTTAATTGATAAACGATTTGAATCTACTACTTTACTTAATCTTTCAATTGCACTGTTTACTGAAGCATCAGTTGCTCTAAAACATAAATAATGTTCACCATCTAATACAATTCCATATTTACACGATGCCAATTCAGTGATTGCAACATTTGCTTTTACCAATATTGCATCTGTCATTCCGCTAATTTCTTTTTCTAACTCAGTCATAATTTATTTGTTTTAATTATAATGCAAATATAACTACTTTATTTTATCTATGAAAATAAAAAGTGTTAATTTTCTACAGGAATAATGGTTGTGGTAGGTATGCTAATATCAAAGAAACTTTCGTATCCTCTTTTAATGTCTTCGAAACATGCTAAAGTAACATCGTCATTTTCTTTATAGAATCCTGAAAAAACAAGACCATCATATCCTTCTGGTCTAAATTGTGTTGTAACAATATATTCTTTTCCTTCTACTAATAATTCTAAATTTTTCATGGTGTTATTGTTTTAATTATAGTGTAAATATAACTATAATCCATGAACCGTGAAAATTGTAAGTGTTAAAATTATGTTAAAAAGTGAATTATCTTCTGTTTGATGTCACATTGTTTAATCCCTTCACTACTTCGTGGAGTTAGGACAAAGTTTTGTAGTCCATATCCTCCATTAAATTCAGGACTCATGTTTAAATCGTCAACTGCAACCCAATTTGTAATTTGCGGATTGTCTTTTAGGTACTTTTCAATCTCAAGAATTCTTTTACGCTCCAACCATCGTTTCCACATATACAAATCATTTGATTCTGGGTCAAATTCATGCAGGTTTGGTGTAATAGCAATTGGTCTTTTAATGATACCCTGCGCCTCGTAGTAGTCTCCTAGCTCATCCAAGGTTGCATGTAATTTCCAATCAGAACTTACAATAATTTCAGCACCGGTCTCCTCAAGGATTTGATTAAGTATCTTAATTGCCTTTTTGTCAAAATCATCGAATCTAAATTCAACTGGCGCCTCTTTAAGCTTTTCACTGGACTCAGGATTGGCTAAACGGTACTTTTCCCACTTCTTGTACCTACCACCCCAATTGTTTGAGAGGCAAATTACTCCATCATTATCCAGAAATATTGCTTTCATGTCCTTTTTTTCTTATTATATTCAATTTCTCATAATTGTTTCCATGCTCAAATTGTCTACCAATTCTATATAGATGATTTGGTGTTAGGCCAAACCATGGGTCCGAATGGTGAAACTTTGCAAATTGTTCAGGTAACATATCTGAATCATCATCTAAAATTGCATAATCTTTAACCTCAGGATGTGCATCCAACCAATCTTGAATCTCTTCACCTCGTAAAGTTCTACGACGACCGGTAATTCCAATATAAGTGCCAGGTTTAAAGCCTAATTTTACCAGAGCATCCTCCCATCTTTCCGGAGTCGACTCATAATCTTCCTTACCAAAATGATGTTTCCAAACTGAAGATACACAAATCTTTGTACCAGTTTCATTGCACCAATTACTTAACCATTGCCATTTCTGTGGGCATGTTTCCTCAACAAGTCTGTTAAATTGGTACTCAAAGGTATATGAATTTTTAGGTGCTTTCCAATCTGCCAATGAAATAGCCTTGGGTTGAATTCTAAACAACTTTCTCAGTAGGCTTTTAAAGGCATACCACCATGTGATAGGTTTTCTCCAACGTCTCTTATGTCTCATTTCATAAAAGACCCTGGAGTTCATCACTCCATCGATGTCTAGGAAAATTACTTTCATGCTCCTATTTTACTAACTAATGATGCTATAAAAATAACACATGCGACACCATTTAAAATCAAACCAGTTAAGCGTCCCTGCTTTTCATCTTTAAAGAAATTTGGAATTATCCATGATACTATTAAAATTGTCCAGCCTATTATTGTTAATGTACTCATCTTAAATATATTTTCGTTGTAAATTCAACCTTTTGTTTATAATTATTATATAACGATTACCCAATTTTGTTTTATAAACTTGATATCGTTGACCACCCATATAGTACCATTCATTGGTATATGAATGTTCCTTAATTCTTTGTTCTACTGAACATGATGCTAATGTTATTAGTAGAAGGAGTGTTAGTAGATGTTTCATGTTATTTCTTTTTAAATTTTTCAAACCATTTATTGTAAGTAAAATTAGTATTGAAAGCAGTTAAGTGAGCTTGATAGCTACTTATAATTTTATGAACTTCTTCCTCACTATACTTATTCTTGTCTTGTTCTTCTTGCCATTTAGCACACTCAATAAATCCCGCAATAAAAAATGCTTGTTCTTTTGCATCTAAATTTTCGCACATTCCAGCAGCTATTATACCAGCTTCTTCAAGTATTTCTTGTTTCATATCTTATTTGTTTTTAAATTATAAATCACTAAAAGAAATATTCTCGCCAATACTTCGTAAAGTAATCTTACTTGTTGAATACCTAAACTTTGTAGTTACAGTCCTTTTTGTAACTTTTAAAATTATTCCTTGTCCTTTAGTTGGAGAATTTACAATCATACCTTCTTCTAAATCTGTTATTTTCATATCTTATTTGTTTTTAAATTAAAGTTTTACTTCTTAAAAATTCTCTCAAAGCATCAACAACTTCTTTATCGTTTTCAGCTAATCTACCGTGAACAAAAATATCTCCATTTGGACATAGTTTTAACATTTCTTTTCTTTCATTTGAAAAGAAGATTGGATTTGGTTCTAAATCTGATTTTGGTGTTAGTTTTAGAATTGCACCTTGTAAATGTTCTTCTTTTGGAATGATGATTTTGTAATAATCTGCATTACTTGTTCTCCAATCTGATGTAATTAATCCAACTCCTTTTTCATATCTTTCAAAATTTATAATAACCTCCTCACAACCCGGATTTTTAACAAACCACTCAAGGAACTCATCATCAATAGCTTGTACACCATCTTTGATTAAGTCTACATCTGTTGCTAGGATGATTTTTTTACAATCAATTTCATTAATTTCTAAAGGCATTATAACATCATCTTCAATTAAAAGTGTACCTACTGATGTTGTTGCTTTTGATTTTATTTTAAATAAAGTGTTTCTTGCTTCTGAATAAACCCAATCTCCTTCTTTAATTTCTTCATCAGAAGTGATGTAGATGTTTTGAGTTTCATTTCTATCAGTTGAAGTTCCATAGATATCATGTAACAATAGTCTACCTGTAGTTTCTCCTTTTACTAACCTACTTAGTCCCTTTGTCGGCAGTACGTGTATGTTTTTCATAATTATATGTTTTTTAATTTAAAGTCAGCAAGTGTTCCAACTATTTCAAAATCTACTTCTCCACTGAATTGACATGCTCTAAACAGTTCCTCTACATTATATTCATATTTTATAGACAAATCATGATAGTATCTTACATCTAGGGTATCAACATCTAAAACAACAAATAGACACTGTCCATTTACTGTTTGATGTAAATCTACAATACTGTTATTTTTAAGTTGCACCTCGTTTTTATCGAATATTTGTCTCATTTCTATATTCTGCATTTTATATGTTTGTTAATTGTTGTTTGTGAAATTCTATATCGGCATTTCTTAAACTATACGCCTTTGCTTGAATAATTGTAAGAATCTTATACCTATCCGCTAGGTCTGGAAAAAATGATTCACGTCTTACAAATGAAAAACATGATTGAACCTGTTCATACGTTTCACAGCTTTCAATTATTGATTTTACCTTGTTAAATTTATCCATCTTATTATTCTTTGAACAAAGCCAATAGCTTTAGAGATTTTTTAATTTGTTTTTCTAATTTCTCCTTTCTATAAGTAGATAACTCTTTAATACCAATCATTGAGTCCATTAATGCAATTTGATTTTCTAACATTAAAATTTCTATTGAGTTCATTTTTATCTGTTTTAATTATAGTGTAAATATAACTACTTTCCACAACCCGTGAAAACCCTAAGTGTTAAATTTTTGTTAAAATTTTTTTAGATTATAATGTACCCCTGTTAGACGATTTAGATACACCCACTTGATAAATATAAATAAACACACACATCATGGCTAAAGTAAAAACTGCAACCACATCTCTACATCTTGAAAAACCAAAAAAGCGTCGCAAGGGCGTACATGCAAAAACCAAGACTACAAAAAATAAAGGTGCGGCGAACTACAAGAAACCCTATCAAGGGCAGGGCAAATAAATCCCATTTGGGCGCCGTTGTTGTATGGGCTGTAGGCGTTTTTGGAATATCAATCAATATGATACTTCACCCACACTCTGTTAAAGTGGGCATGTGTATTTCATCGCAACTTTGGGCAATTGGATAGTCGGTTGGGTATTCATCTAAAACATTGGAGGGCTTTAATTCTACAAGGATTAGGGCCCTCTGCCCTTTCTGAGGACATCTGTGGTTCTGGAAATCCTGGAAAAGATCCCAGGAAGACCCTTGAAAAATAAATTTTCCAAAAATCTCCTGACAACTCTGAGTAAATAAAAAAGACCCTAATAAAAATTAGAGTCTTTTGATTTAGTGGTAGGTTTAATATCTATTAGATAGAACCTGGACGCAATACATGAATCGCCTTTGCAACCATCACAGAATCGCGAACTGTAAGTGCTCCTGCTGCTTGTGCTTGACCAGCTGCTTGGATTAATACGTTTAACGCTCCTTCTGGAGTAATACCCTTAATTTCGTCGAAGATTGGATTGAATTGCTCTTCTTGCGTTTCTGCTTGTTTTGTTTGTGTTTCTGACATAAGATGCTTATTAATTGTTCGCATTAAAAATTAACTATTTAAAATTATTATATTGGTTTAAAATGTTTTGTTTCAAAAGATTGGTTTAAACATTAAAAAAGATGAGGTCCATTCATTTGTTAAATCAAACTTTAGATTATGTAACTTTGCAAATTCCTCAACTGCTGGGTTAACTCCAAAGACTCCTGCATAATTTTTATCATTAGTCCACGGGGCAGGATAATTTGCCCATTCATAACCATTTGCCCAAATATTAACGTCCTTACCATTGCTTCTTTTTTGAGATTTTTGCCAATCAAATAATAGGTAGTCATGGCCTGCCATTAATCCACCTGGTTTTAATTTTGGCCACCATAGTTCAAGGTCTTGTTTTACATGGTCGTAATCGTGATTTCCATCAATATACACATAATCCAATGAATTATCCTGAAACAAATTAACCATTTCCTCTCCAAGTCCACGTAACATAAACGCTCTATGCTCTACACCTTTAATTGCTTCCATTGTTTTGGCAAAAGCGTCCTGGTGATTTTTATGATTTGAAGAGTCTAAATACTCATCATCAGATAATTCTCTCCATGGATCGATTAGATAAAGAGTTCCAGACCATCTATCTAAAATGTTTCTGGAAAACTCACCTTTAAAAACTCCAATCTCCACACCAACCTTAGCATCCATATTATTTAAAATATTTGAGATTGCCTCAATTCTATTTATATTAAGAGTTTTGTGCATTATAAAGATTTTAACATTGTAATTAATTCAGGTTGCGGAGACATATCACTTTTATCTGGTCGAGTATTTGTGTGTGTTAACATTCCTTTTACCTTACCATTAAAAGCATCATCTTTATATTCAAACGCTGATTTTGCATCACCGTTATTTAACCATTCGATTAAACCTTTTTTAATATTGATTCCATTACGTTCTTGAATAAATAGAATCAAATCTTTGAGTGCCTCTATTTGTGCCTTTGTATATTTATGATAATATCTATATCCACGGAATTCAAATCCTAAATCACTCACTTGGTTCTCTGGGACGATTGCTCCTGTATAAGTTTTATATACATTTCCAACTTTAGTTAAGGGTCCAAAGTTACAAACCTCAATTCCTACTGAATTAACATGCATACTCTGAGATCCATTCTTACCAAGGTGATTTGCATATGCTCCATCTGGCATACATTTCACAACAACGCCATCAAACTTGGTAACTTTGCCATTGATTGAAAGTCCACCAATTACAAACTCAGTTGCAATCTTACCTCTAGTATCGTCATTCCACATTTTTACAGTTGCATAAGGGTCATGACCACCTGCAGTATGATGTAAGAATAGATACTCTGGTTTGTTTGGACCTGAATAATACTCATCCTTGTCTAAATAAAGGATTTCATGTTTATGCAGAGTAATTTCAGTATCTAAATGTTGTTCTAACTCTTCTTTGAAAATTAGTCTTTGAGTTACTGGACCTACAATTCCATCCATTACCAAACCATGACTGCCTTGAAAATTTTTCACAACCTGCTCGGTTTTTGGACCAAATGTGCCATCTGGTTTTAATCCTAGTGCTTTTTGAAGTAACTTAACGTCCTCGCCAGTGTCTCCTCTTTTTAATAAACTTCTCATATTATTATTTTATTTAAATTATCAATACACTCCTGTATTTCATTATATATTACATCCTGATTTTTATGCTCAAGTGAAGATTTATACAAAACCTTATTTGACACTATATCTAATAATTCACATCTAACTGTATATTTTGGTGATTTCTTAAGTAAAGGTTGTAAGTGAATAATTGACCAAACCTGGTCTCTTGCCTCTCCAATAAATCCACATTCAGTTTTAACATAGGCAGTTAATAAGTATCTTTCATGCTTAATGTCTGCGAATTCTTGAAGCTCTTTAATACCATTTGCAATTAAGTAGATTTGATATGCAGTCTGGTAAGGTGAGTCAAGGACCTTTTTAAGGGTCCCTGATTCAATTTTTTTCGATAGGTATGGACTACTTAGTCTTAACTTTGTAGTTGTTAGTTTTGACATATTGTTTTAATTAATCAACAATGTTAGTTCTATTCTTGTCGTCCTCCGGATTCACATTGGTTCTATATGCATATAGAGGTCCGCGTTTTGCTTTAACCGATGTTGAAGTTTCATTCACTTCTTTACTTGGTTTGGCTTTTGCCGGAGTCACCTTCTTTTTAGTTTTAGGTTGTTTAGGCTTTTCAACCTTAATGGTCTCAATTGATGGAAGTTCCTCATGCACTGAAATTATATCGATTTCAAGTGGATCTTCCTCTTCAATTGTTGCCTCTAAACTCTCTTCACTAATTAGTTTTTTTTTGGATGATTAATTTCCTCAGCAATAACATCCAAATCATTTACATTAATTGGTGTGTTCTCATCTTCTGGTTTAATATAATCTACCAATGATTTAATAAATCCTAACGCAACAAGTGGTAAGATTGCACCTGAAACGGCTGCTAATAATCTTTTTTGTTCAATAGGTTCCCAATCAACTAAATTAAATAATTCAACCCAACCTTGAAAATCCTTAATATGTGTATATGCATAGTACATATTTCCTTGCATTTGCATTAGGGTAATTACAATAAATAGGGCCCATACTAAGGTTTTATTCATTTTGTCTAAGGTGATTAGGGCTGCTAATGATGCAGCTGCACCTAATTCAAATCCAATTGCCAATGAAATGGCTAACCAGTCTGGATTCGATAACTTAAAAAAGTCAATTACGTGAATTGTTGAAATAATTGAAACTAATAAGTATAAAGATACAAACGTTCCGATTATAAAAGCATTAACTGCCTTGCTCTTCGATGTTCTCATTGTTTTGTTTATTTTTATAAAATATTAAAATGTTGCGGTTACAGAAATCCAGTCATTATCGTAATCACCTGTTTGCTCAGTTGATATTTTCTTAGGAGTTAGGTTTTTACCACTTAAAAAGTTTTTAACCCATTTTTCACCTGTTCTTTCATCTGTGTTTTTAAATTCAAATGATAGTGTACTCTTCCAGTAACTAATCGAATCTGGAATACCGTCTTTAGGATAATTGCCTTTTCTATTTTGATAGTCGGATGTTTCAAGTGATTTTAATATGTCTTCTAGTTTTAAAGGTTTTTCTTTTTTAGCATCACCTTTTTTATCTAAACTACCCTTTGATTTCCACTCAATAAATTCCTGATCTTTATTGATTCTATTAATAACCTCTTGGTAAAAATTACCTAGTACAGTTTTAGACTCTCTTTTTATTTTATTAACTATAGAAGGGTCCAATGTTAAATATTCATAGAATGCCAAAGAACTTTCAACTTTAGTCCAATATTTTTGATCGAGATATTTTACAGCAGTACTCATTGAAACAACATATCTCCATTCATTATGAGAATCATTGTCTTTAGATTTACCATAAGGTCTAATGAAGGTTTCTTCCGTACCATAACCACCTGTTTGTATAGAACCCATATTTTCACCGAAAATAACATATCCATTTAATATTTGTGTATCACCAAATAATTTTACAGCAATGTTTCCTGTAGTATTTGAACCCCAATAAATAGGTTTTAAATAACCTTTAACGTTAAAGTACTTAAATGGAATCAATTCATGATTGTATCTCATATCACCATCTTCAAAATAACCATTAATGTATGGATTAGAGCTATAACCTGTTTCTTTTATAAACTTTTTATACTCTTCAATTTCTGGACTATTTTGAATAGCAACGAAAAAATCATACAATGTTACTATTGATTTAGATGAAATTTTCTCAGAAATATATTGTTCAAATAATTTTATTCTCTTCATTATTAAATTCTATTTTTCTAGTTATATATTTGAAAAATTTAAATATAGACTAGTCTTTCTTTTCTGTATCATCATCGACCTCTTTGGTCTTATAGAATACTTTATTGACAAGTAAATCTGGATTATTTAGGGATTGTTCCCTACCAGCACATCCACAATCTTCATAACCCAATTTTTGGGCTATTTTTTTAGCGATAAAATCAGCTCCAGTCAACTTAGTAACCTTTGCAATATCACTGCCAAATCCATGTGAACGCTTCTCAATTGCCATTATTTACCTTCTAACGCTTTGATTTCTTTTTCAATTTGATTTTGACGTTGTACATCTAACATTTTACGATCAGTCGCTTGAATCATTCTTTTTTCAGCATTCAAACCTTCGATTTTTACATCGTTTGCCGTTGGTAATTTTTTAATAATTTCAGTGTTTGCTTTAGCCTCTTTTTTAAGACGATTAACTTCACTGCTTACGCTGCATGATTTAAAGTATACTAAGATTAAAAGTACTGTAATTACCTTTGAACCATGGTCTTTGAAAAATTGATTAATTTTGTTCATCTTTATTTCTTTTTTTAGTTTCTGTTAAAATTTCATGGATTCCTAGAAAAATAAATCCTATTAGAGCCCATACAATTACTGAATTAGTATCGAATAATCCTGCAATAAAGCATAATGTTGCAATTATTCCGTAAAAACGATTGTTGATAAATTTCAGCATACTATATATTTCCTTTAATTTCGCGAATTTTCTCAGGTGTTAAGGCCTTTAAAAACTCAACGAATAATTCAATAGCATATTTAATATCTTTCTTATGTGCCATTTCACATGTAGTATGCATATATTTTAATGGAGTTGCCAAGATTGCAGTTGGTGTATTTTCTAAAAAGAATGCCATAGTATCATTTCCATAACTTCCAACGGTTAATTGAACTGGAATCTTTTTGTCTGCTGCAACATCACGTAACAATTGATTAATCTTTCTGTGATTTTGTGCAGTATACTCTAAACATGGACCATCGCCACCCTTATTATCTCCATCCTTTGCTTTGTTAATTTTAGGAGTATTGGTTTCATGGCACACATCATGGACAAGGGCCAAATCAGCTTTTAGTTTTTTGGCGACCATTTTTGCACCATATAAACCTACCTCTTCTTGCACTGAATTTACAATATGTAAATTATATGGAAGCGCATAACTCTCCTCTACAAGCTTTCTAGTTGCCTCAGCGATAATATAACCACCAATCTTATTATCTAATGAACGACCTACATAATAATCTCCAATCTCCTCTAATTGAGTATCGAACGTGATTAAGTTTCCAACTTCAACTCCAGATTTAACAACTGCCTCTTTGTCTTTCAATCCCATGTCAACCCATAATTCATGTTGCTCATATCCTCTTGAAGTATATTCATCTCTAGTATGAATTGCTGGCCATCCAAAAACACCTCTAAGTTTTTTACCATCATGTGTATGAATCATTACAGTTTTTGAAGGTGCAATCATATTATCAGATCCGCCATGTCTTTTAACACGAATCATACCATCACTTTCAATATATGTTACAATCCATGCAATCTCATCACAATGCGCCTCAATTACAACATTAAGATTTGAATCTTCAGTGCGAACCGTTGGAATGGTTGCAATCGCAGTTCCATACGCATCAATTTCTATATGTCCATTTACTAATGGTCTCATATAATCAACCCAAATTTTTTGACCTTCGGTCTCCTGTGCTACAGGCGAGTATGCATTTAAATAGCGATACAAGAATTTTTTGTTACTTTTCATTAGAAATTTGTTTCGTTAGTTTTATATTTGTTGTGATATTCTACAATTTTATCTCTGGCCTCTTCTGCAGTATCGACGATTCTAAATAGATTTAAATCTTTATCACTAACCATTCCATTCTCAACAGCAACATCTTTAATCCATTCAACAATTCCAGACCAATATTCTTTGCCTACAAGTACGATTGGATATTTTATGTTATGTCCACATTGGGCAAGTGTAACTGCCTCAAAGAATTCATCAAGAGTTCCAAGACCTCCCGGAAACACTGCAAATCCTTGTGAATATTTAAGGAACATTACTTTACGTGTAAAGAAGTATCTACACTCAACACCAAGATCTACATATTGATTCATGCCTGCCTCAAATGGTAATTCAATACCGATTCCAATAGATTTACCACAAACTTCATGAACGCCTTGGTTTGCAGCTTGCATAATTCCAGGTCCACCTCCAGTAATCACTCCAAATCCTTCTCTACCCATAAGGGCTCCAAACTTTCTTGCCTCTTCGTACCATTTACTCATCACTTTGGTTCTTGCACTTCCAAACACAGAAATACATGGACCTAATTCACTAAATGTATCAAAACCCTTTGTAAATTCCCCCTGAATTCTTAGAATTTGCCATGCATCTTCTGCTTTATTTCTCTTTTGCATTTTTATTATAGATTTCTAAACGTTTCATAAATTCCTTGAAATAATATTTAATGTCACTTTGCGTCATTGTAAATATTTGTGGTTCTTGTTCAGTTTCTGAAGCAATCCAAATTTCGCAGCCATTTGGCACAACTCCAGTTCTTTCCCAATATGCAATAGAATAACCTGCAACCTGCATAAAATAATCTTCAATCCATGCATCTTGTTTTGGCTTTCTACTATTCTTATAATCGATAATCACAATAAGTTTATTAATTAGTTGAGAAATATTATCGACAGTGCCTGCATAACCTCGCTTTGACCATAGAAACTTCTCTGCCATTATTACCTTTTCAACTCGATCAAAGAACTTTTCATGGTAATTCCAAAACTTTAAAAAGAACTTCCAACCTTCAGTTAAATATAGTTGCCCATTTTTAATCTGAGCAATGCCTTGAATCTCTTCGTCAGTGGATGATATTTCCATTAAAGATTTTAAGCGTTCAACTGGAGTGCCCTCAAGTTGCTTATAAATCTCCAATAGTTTGTGCATAATGGTTCCTCGATGTCTGGAAAGTTCTGAAATCCTTTCAGCCTCCTCTTCACCGACTCTTTGCTTCCATTCCTCAAGTCCTGATTTATCAGTTGAATTTCCAAGGATTGTTGTCATGGATGGAAAGGTACCAATATGCTCTCCATCTACAACAATTTTATAGTGCCTTAGGCCATTAATCTCTACGCGCTCAATAGTTTCGCTCATTGATTAGCCAATTAACCACATAACTAAAGAAACAACTGAAACAACCAATCCTAAAAATGTAAGATTTCGTAAGAATGAGATTAAATTAAAGTAATCATTTTCAGGATATAACACCACCAAAAATTGGTCTGTGTTTGGAATTTTACTAATTTCGGGATATGAAAGGTCTGACAAACCGTATTTCATTAAGATTTGATTAATAGGTGCCAATTCCTGAAACACAATCGATTGTTGCACCAATTCAGGTTGACTTCTAAACTCTTCTTTGATTGAAAGAACTCCATAAATTCTACCAATCCAATCAACTCGCAAGTTTGCTGCCTCAAGTTCAGGTTCAATACTTTTTACCGCCTTATAGTATTTTCTTGTAATCCACGCCTCTTTAAAGAATCTAGGCCAATATAACAAAATGTCTTTCATTGTATTAATGTTTAGATATTATAAAAAAATAAGATAATTTGTTTCATCGATTATATAACATGGTTGTTATTTTATTTTCAATAATATATTGATTAGAAAAAGCCTCAATTTCCCATGGTCTTTTTTCATATTCTGGCATATTATTAATATAATATTTAACATTATCAAATATTATTATAGAATCTTTACTAATTAATCTTTTAGAAATTAATTGATTTAAATGAACTAATTCATGTGATATTATTTTGATACTTTCATCTTTATCAGACCTTTTAATAAAAATAATATATCCACCTGTCGTTTCTTTAATATATGCCTTTAATTCAATATTATTTTCAATTTCTGAAATTTGTATAGGTGTTATTAAAATTGCTGTATTTTTAATATTAAGAGCATGCATACCGGCAAGAGTTATAGTATCTAAAAATGTCTCTTCAGTTTTATTGTAGATTTTATTATTATCATTGAAAGAAACCTTATTAAATGTATTATTTTCATTTTGGGAAAGTGCAAAAAATAATATTATAAATAATACAAATATAAGTATGAGTATGATTTTAATCCATGTTGGTATTTTAATTGACATATATTAATTAATATTTTTATAAAAAGGACCATGATGGTCCTTTTAGTATGTTATGCTTATATTAATATTTCAACTTTAAATTATATACGGAATTGCGACATTATTTATTTTAATGTTCAGTTTCCTTTTCTTGCATAAATGATTCTACAATTGCAATTACAGCCAACGCCATCGCAACATTGCTGATAATACTTGCAATTAATCCAATACCTGGAATTACGCTTACTAACGCATGTTTTGCAACTCCTTTAAATTGTACTTCAGCTACAACTCCAATTATACTTGCAAGAATTGTAAACTCATAAGGACCAGGTGCTCCTGCCAATTTAGTTGCATAGTATGAAAATTTATTCAATGTACCTGCAGCAATCTTTTCAGCACCTTGCTTTACTTTGTCTAATAAACTAAATGGTGGAATGTGGTGTAACTTATGTGCAATTGTTGAAACAAATGGAATGCTTGGACCATGTCCATCAGATTCCATTAAATCTCTAAAATCTAAAGTTCCATCGATGATTGCCTCATTAATTGATGTTAAAACAGCCAATTCAAATGCTTCGCTAACATCCTCCTTTGCAGCTTCTCCGGCCGCCTTTGCTGTATCTGCAACAAATCCAGAAGTAACCCATTGTCCAGTTGCTTTTGCAATGTTTTTAAGGTTTTTAACCTCTTCTGCCAATTTGTTTTTATCCTTAACAGATTTTACAGAACTACCAATTTTATCTTTAGCGCTTGATGCAGCTCCAGTAAAGTGTGATTTTGCAGCTGCAAACGTTTCACTAACCCATTCCTTTAATTTTGAAACAATTAACTTAATGATGTTTGCGATATTTCCACCAAGCTTAACAATTATTTCTTGTCCAGACGTTAAAGCATCTTTACCTTTTGTTTTTGCAACATTAATCGCAGCATCAAATTTTGCTTTCATTTTTTGGGCAATGTTTGCCTCATCAAGCTCTTCTCCAATGAAAAAACCATCAAAAGCACCTAAGTTCACGATTTCAATGGCTTCATTCATTACTGGTCGAATCTCATCGAATTGTTCTAATATATTTAAAACAAGTTGCCTGCGGGATTCTGTAATTGAGTTATTTAATACGAATTGATCGTAATTTAATAATGACATTCTCTTTAATTTTTTTTAAAAAAACAGGATGGGCTTTTGTACGTGCTCTACCAACTGAGCTATTGATTCCAGAGAATCAAGTCGGACTCGAACCGACGACCACGAGGTTAACAGCCTAGATTTTATTATTTGCGGTAACCATCCTTTAGTACCCGGGGCGGGATTTGAACCCGCACTGACATTACTGTCAACTGGAGTTTAAGTCCAGCGCGTCTACCAATTTCGCCACCCGGGTATTTTAATATTTACAGGATAACTGTTGTTTGAATTTACAGATCAAGTTTTTAATTTGCTGAACGTATCCTTTAAAATATTGTGGAGCTATCCGGGGACGATCCGGAAACTACAGAATGCAAATCTGTGATGATAGCCAATTTCACCATAGCCCCCAATAACAGGTTCCATTTTTCTTTGACAGATGAGTCTACCAATTTCTCCACTCTCCAAATATTTATAACTTTGTTGGAGAGGTAGGACTTGAACCTACACGTCTTTCGACCTCTGTTTCCTTATAGAATTTTACTTGCTGTAAGGAACCTAAATTTTAATATGTAAAAGAACTAAATTGATATTATATATCAGTTAAAAATTTGCAATTTTGAGAAACAATACATACTCATCAAAAACTCAAAATCACTTCCTACTTACTTATATAGGCTCGGCAATCCCATGTATATATCGTCTGAACCTTCACATTAATCGTACGTATGCCACTAATGCTACTCAAACTGTTTTTTAAGTTAATTATGCTTTCTTAGACTCAGACACTTGAACTCTTACATCCTGTGCTAACGTTTTAATTGATTGCATTGCTTTACGAACTCTAGTACCTGCAGCACCATTTCCTTTGTCCTCAAACTTTGCAGCATCTTCTCTAACTGAATCAACCATTTCCACGATTTGATTAAGCATTGTTTCTAAATTTGTCATCTTTATTTTGGTATTAATTATTAACTATATTTATATCTTGCTGTTTTCCTTTGTTTCAACTTATTTTGTAATTTCCCAAACATGTTTGGTTTTTTTACCATCTACATAGGTTGCAATTATTTTTTCATCCTTGGCCTCATTCATCGCCTTGATAGCCTTAATATAAGCTGTTGGATTTTTAATGTTATCATACACTTTAATCCTGCTCTCATAATGAACTTCAACTACACTACCTCCTGGTATTGTTGATTGTTGATTAGTTCGGAACTTTTGTCCGACAAATACTTTATTCTTTTCCATTTTCAATTACCTTTCTAATTCGGTTAAATATTTTTTCTAGGTCTTCTGATGAATCAACTGACCATTTTTCGGTGCTAATTGTAAAGAAACAATCATTGTCTCGGTCAATGCCTAGACTGGATTGTGCTTTAACTTCCAAGAATTCATATTCATCTTGGCTATCCAAGCAGTTTGAGTCCTGTGAAAACTTAAACGTTGCCTCTTCTAAAATGATACCTTGCTCTTCCATGATATTTATATTTAAAGGATTATTTTTGTTTCATAATTTTGTTTAATGGATATGTATTGTCAATTGCCTCCATACGTTCTGGATGCCACTGTACAGCCCAAATTTGTTTTGCAACATTTTCAAAGCCTTCCACTATATTTCCACCACCAACTGTTCTATGTGTAACCATAAAAAGGTCTGCTATTTTGCTACAATATTGATGGTGTCTACTATTTACAATCATTGTATTTCCATCAATATCCTCAATCTTATGATATTGTGAAAGCCTTTCATGGTGATTTCCATCATCTCTAAATTTATCGATTTGATGGGCAGATTCATAAATGCCCTCAATATCTTCAACCTTTCCACCAAAATAATAATTTAAGATTTGCATACCTCTACAAATTCCAATGATTGGTTGGCCATTTTCAAGTGCACTCCTAATCCAAGCAAATTCGTATCGGTCTCTGACAGGATTGACTCCAATATCTGCACCTCCACAGAGTAATAATGGTCCATCAATTATTGTGGCCTTATGCTTTAACACGATTGGAATGAATCCATGAGCTTCAACCCATTTTTTATATAAGGCCAATTCCTTAGCGCCTTTTGGGGGTGCAATATACATTACTTCTTTTTTTCTTTGATTTCAGGGGACTTAACAATTCTTAAATAAGATTTCTTGTCCTTTAAGCAATCTTCACAATAGGGCGCATAATACTCATCATGATTTTCATCAACACCTCTGTGCATTTTTCGTGCAACTGTGTAAGTTTCTTTACGTGGAAAATCATCCAAACAATTACTACAAACCACCATTGATATTTCTCTCTTTGCCATATTATTTTGAATAGTTACGGTCTAATAAATCATGCCACGTTAATACTCCTACTAAATGTGGAATTGAATGTGAATCTGTGAACATTTCCCAATCTCCATCGAAATTAGTAAATTGTATTTGATAACAATCCTCTAAGATCGTTACTACACATTTCTCATTTGCCCATTTATTCGTGCAAACATTCTTAAATGAATTTCTTTCTAAGAAACCATTTACAAATATATTAACAATCCCTTCCATTTTCATAAATTGCTTTAACTGTTGGAAATCTTAAAGATTCTGTTCCTTTATCATTTTTTGTAGTTTCAAAATACTGTACCGTTATTTGTTTTCCAATGATTTCCTCAGGATGCTCATAATAGTGGCGCTTTTGTTCATGGCTGAAACCACTTCCAACTTGCACTCTATTACCTTTATGCTCAATTACAACATTTCGCATCATCATCTCTTCAACCTCTTTACCATCAACAATAACACGGTTGATTGCGTTCTCAATGTCAACTACAATATATTCTGCATCATAGAATTGTTTTACTTTAAGAACATCATTACTACGTTTTCCTTGATATGGTGCATCTTTACGTAACATTAATCCTTCCCATCCATGTTCCTTTGCATTTGCAACCATTATCATTAGCATTCTCTCATCTAAAAGAATTTTTTGTTCTAAATAACCAATGTTTTTAAATTCCTTTTCAAAGAATAAATTGTCTAATTGAACATTTCTAATTGAGAAGGGTGTAGTTCCCTCCTTATTCACAAACTCTTCCAATGTTAAAATGTCAAACATATAAAAGAATGGATTTTCAATGGTATGGTCTTTACGTTTGATTTCTTTAATAATACCTTGGAAATTCTCATTTCCATTCTCGTCCATCATACAAATCTCTCCATCAATCACCATATTCTTAAGGCCTAATGAAATGATTTCAGCATCTAAATTCTTAAGTGTTAGAAATTCATTTCCAGCACGTGAGAAATATTTAGGCTCACCATTCTCATCAATGATACAAATACATCGACATCCATCCAGTTTTCTAGATACAAACCAAGTGTCCTCACTAAAGTTTACCTTTTTGGCCATTTTCTCATCAAATGAATTTGCTAATGCAACATCACATGTTGGGATTAACCCTGGAATCACCTTGTTAATCATTGAGGTTGTTGAACGTGTCTTAAGGTTTCTATCAATAATATTAAAGATTAACTCCTCATAATCTTTGTTTGCCTCTACAAATCCATTAACACAACTAATTGCAAGGTGACCTGTAATAAAACGGTCATTCAAATCATCAAGCAATTTTGCCAAATCAGTGTAACCATATTTGATTAGGTTAGAATTCTTTTTGCAATTCTCTGAAGTAACACCATATTGTTTGAAGGTGTTGTATGTGTAGTTAAGAGCAATACAAACTGATTCATTATTGGCATACTTCTTAAGTACGTTTAATTTATCAGTGTTTGAGTTAGTTTGATTCGACTCAGTAACGAAGTTTTGAATGTCTTGTAAGTTCATATTATTATTTGCTAATTCTTTTTCTTAATTCTTTTATAATAAATTGATGTTGTATTGCTTGGGGTCCTCCTGTATTTTTAGAAGTTGCTTTTAATAAAATGAATAAATCAGGCGTAGAATATTCTTGCACTCTTTTGCAAATTTGTTTGGCTGAAGTTCCCCAAAACCAATTAAACAATTTTCCAGTGTTTGCTTTCATAATTCGTTTGTTTTAATTATAATGTAAATATAACTATAATCTTTGAATTGAGAAAACTTTTATGCAATTATTTTCAAAAGTTATTAACAATTTGTGGTCACGGCAGGATTCGAACCTGCAATTTCCAAAGAATAGAAGTATCTCGAGTTCGTTCTATTCCCTTTGAGGAAGTGTCACCTTTTACACCACGCAACCATTGTAGTCAGGACAGGATTCGAACCTGTAATCTAATTAAAGATACCATTCACGTCTCTTAAGCTCCTAGAATGTGCGTCTCTCCAATTCCGCCACCTGACTGGCATTCGATCCTTTAAAGAGGGACGTATTGCAAGGCAAAACTCCATTGTAGTCAGGGCAGGATTCGAACCTACAGCGCCCCTTTAGCATTTACCACCCTCGGTAAATTGTGGAATCGAACCACTTGTTGCCTATTACACTACCTGACTAATATTTTATTTACCAGCGATTAATGCTGCGATTGCTTTTGCTTTTTCAATTTTAGACATATTGCTTTGCTCGATGATAGTTAAAGTATGATACGCTTTGAACTCATTTTGGTCAAATATTTCTGAACCAATTTCATTCATAAAATCAATCTTAGCGTTTGTTTCTTCGATAAAAGCTTTAGTAGCTGCAATCTTCGCCTCTGCCTTTTCAATTTGTTCTTGAAACATTTCAATTGAAGTTTTTGGTGTTCCTTTAATGAATGCTGTTGATTGTTCTTGAACGTTCAATCCATTCTCTAATTTAACAGAATAATATCCACCATGACCATAATCAGTCACAATACCAGACATACCTACTCTTGCTCCTCTTGATTGATTCCATTTTGTTATCTTTTCAGTTACGATAACAACATCTCCGGTGTTGAATTTTCTTGTACTCATTTTGTTTATGTTTTAATTATAGTGTAAATATAACTACTTTATTTGACACGTGAAAATAAAAGCGTTAAATTTTTGTTAAAATTTTCTGCAACTCTCCATTTAACTCAATATTTGTTTTATGGTTAACATTCCAGATTTGATACATCTTAATATTTTTTACTTTAAAGAAACTTGAAAAGACAAGATACTTTAATCTCCATTTTAAAATATTTAATGATTTCCATTTGTTTGACTCAGTAGAATCATGGGTTATTATCAAATTGAGTTTCTTTTTTGTAAGTAATTGTTGCTTGCCTTTATATGCAAAACCTTCAACAAAAACCTGTTCGATAAATCCTTCAACAATTGGTAATAAACCATACCACTTTTCCATTGAAATAATACATATCTCATCTGAAGTTTTTACAAGGTGTCGATATGATTTTGAGAAGGCATTATCGATACCAATTAAAGGATTATAATCATCTCGATAAAGGTCAACAACCATTACTTTACATCCTTTTTTCTTATAGGACATGGTAATGGTTTTGACAAGCTTAGTATTCTCAAATGAATGCTTGAGTGGGTGCGCAACTATTATTAGACATTGCATATTTTCTCAAATGTTTTCTGTAGTTTATAGCAGCTCTACAAATTAAATCAATCCTTTTGTCTATATTCATTTCCAAGATTCTTTCAGTACATGTTGTAAAAAATCCTGGCATCCAATCTAATTCTCTTTTAACCTTACGAGTTTTATTTAATTGATAGATTGTAAAGAATTTCTTACCACCCCAGTAACCAGTAGTTGCAAATTTTCTACGAACATAACCACTCTCATAACTAATATAATCACATCCAGTTTGAGGGTCATGAAAACATTGAGTTCCATTATCTGCCTGTCTTTGACTTGTTACTTCGATTAAGCCAAGTGTTTGAGTCTTTGTCATTTTATTTATGTTTTAAAGTGTAAATATAACTACTTTATTTGCCTTGTAAAAATAAAAAGTGTTAATTTTTATAAATATTCCTCGTCATCATCAAAGTCAATAAAGTTTTCATCTTCATCTAATTCATATGCATTCTTTAATTCATATACAACCCATACAAGAGAACAAATTACACAAAGGAAAAATAAAATATGCAGTACCATTAAAATAGTTTTTTAAGATTATTAAACATAAATCTTTGAATTCTATTAGGTTTATATCCCCATGATATATTATCATCCAATTCATTAAGCCATTTAATGATACAATTACTTAAATATAAGAAGTCCCAATTAATCATTTTAAACCTCTGAAGATCCTTTCCATTAGGCAACATAAATTCAATTGACAATAATGAATATGGCCTATAGTTATGAATTACCTCACATAATGAAAATCCCCAACATCCATCTCCATCATGTAAATAAATCTCAAGTAAATTAAATTTGAGATTCCATTCCCTAGTTGCATGTGAAATTTTTGTAAATAGTTTCATATTACCAATCTTCTTGGTGAGACAAATCTAATGTAGTGCCTGTTAAATGGCTTTTAACCACTAGTGCAGTTCCCATTCCATATCCAGTGAACGTAAAATCATAGTGACCATATTCACCAAAAATATCTTTAATCTTTTCTTGCCAAACTTTAAGTTCCTCTTCTTGACGATCTGTTAATGTAAAAGTCCTTCCCATGATTAAAATTTCATAAATACTAATGTTGTTTCATGTACCTTTGTTAAAAAAGAGCATCTATAATTTCTTCTAAATGTAAATCCTGCGCCTGGTGAATTATTTTCAGTAAATAATTTATCATATAATACAAAACCAGCATTCTTAGCAGCTAATTGAAAATTAAAATCCATATCAGTAATTCCTAAATCTCCATTTCTAACTGAACCAATCGTAAAAATAACAGGGTGATATTCTTTAGTCTTATAATCAGATTTTTTAATTAGTTTATAAATTCTATGAAACATTGATTGAATCGATTCATCAAATTCTTCTCTACTAACTCTTGATATGTCACCAAGTTCTCCTGAATATTTTTCAATCTCGTAATATGGTGGACAACTAAAAACAGCATCTATAGAATTTTCAACCTCTAATTCTAATTTGGTACCATCACCATGAATTAGTGTTGCCCCGTGAGTATTCAATTTGTCATTTAACAATTGTTGATTCCAATCAATTGTTTTTTTGCAAGTATCATAACCTCTATAAACTCTTCCTAAAAATTCAGTGATAACTGGTCTAGTACCCCTACCTGAAAATGGGTCTAATACAACATCACCTGGATTTGTGTAATACTCTAATATGAATTTTGCTTGACTAGGATTATAAATTGAATATCTAAGATTTTTAGCATAACCACCACCTCTTGCAACTGCGTCTCCTTCAACCTTGCCAATTTCACTATCATCCCCTCCAATTAAATCCATTAATTTAGGGTCCTTTCCAAATTTCATTATTGATTTTGGAATTCCATTAAATCTATCCTTAAAATTAATATCTTCCTCACGTCTGAATGGTATATACCGATTTTCAGTGTCTTTAAAATCAGTAAGACTAGATAATAAATCTATATTATTCATAACATTTTCTAAGTAACATTACAACATCCATTGCATCTTCAACGGCATTGTGGGTTACAACACCTTCGATACCTGCACGTTCCTTACATACATCAAGACTTGGAACACTCTCATCATTAATCCAATCAACAAATAGAATGCCTGGGTCCAATACTCTACTACGAATTGAAAATACTTGCTTCCATCTTGGAAGTAACTCTAAGAACTTCTTGTCAAATCCTGCAAAGTTCTTTCCAGCACAATTCAAATAAACCTTTGGCATGTTTGAAGTCAATACTGGATATGGTATACCATCGATAACCTTAACTGTTTTATTTAAGAAATCAGGGTCAAATGGAACTAATCCATTTCTATAGCAAAATTGGAAGAGTGCTTCAACAATATCATCTTCATGATAAAACTTAGCACCAAATGCAGTTTCTACCTCTTCTTTTAGTTCAGAGGTCTTTGCCTCAGAGTAGTCCTTGATTGCCTCTAATAAATCCTTATTTAGGTTGATAGCAAATACACTTCCACTGATATTTTCGCGCTTGATTACTCCATGAAACTTGGGCAATTGCTCAAATGGTAATGGATTTAATGTGTCTTCAATAACTGCACCAATACTTAAGATTTGGCAAGTTTGTGGGTCTAACCCTGTCGTTTCGATATCGATCGAGATGTACTTCATGACTTTAATGTTTTAGATTATATTTTAAATCTTAGAAAAGTTTACAAACTCAGTTGCTTTTCTGGCATCGTTGAATGTTTTCAATGCAGATTTAAAACTTACCTTTCTACCTGAAGGTGTTGATAAATGTCTAAAGCCTGCATCATAGAAATTATTGTCAGTTCCCCATACCAAATAGTATTGTTCAACTAAATTTCCGGTCTTATTATAAGATCGTTTATAAGTGATTTCTCCAAGATTGCTCCATGTTTTTGATTCCACTGGTTTGGTTGTTGCCTTTGCCAGTGCAATTATTTTTGGTACTCTTATACCATCTTCAATTCTTTGAAAACTCATTAGGATTTCTACCTTTCCAAGTTTTCCATGATTTATAAATCTGTCCATAGTTTTATTTTTTAGGTGGTTGGTTCCACTCATCGTTCCAAAAAACGTAATTAGAGTTGTTCTTCGTGCTTAACATAATTATATTTACCTTTAATGATTTGGTTTAGGGCTTTACCAATCGAATCAGAAGTAATTAGCGCCAAATAATCTTCCATCGTAACATTGAAATAAGTGTACGTAACTCCGTGATTAAATGTCACCATTAGGTTTTTATCACCTGAATCATAGTGCAATGAATCGATCGTTGACGATTTTACAGTGGTTGTTTGCTGAATTATCATAGGTAATATTTAATTTTATTAAACATCTTTTTTAAGGTCATTTTTAATTTGATTTAAAGAATTTTGGATATTGCCTTTAACTTCCATTTCTAATTTTTCTCGATTAGATTCTAATTTATTATCAAACACCTTTAATGTTTTCTTAAAAATCCTTCCAGACATAGGAATAATGTAACTATAAACATGGTTAATAATTTGAACATTATCACTATTAATAATGATAAACAAATTTTCATCCTCCTTTTTAATATATCTCTTACCACTTAAAGGCGCCATTAATAGTATAGTTCCTTCTTTATCAATTAATCTTTTACAAATAAAATATGCTGTTAATTGTTGATTATCGATTTGTTCTGCGAATGATGCATCAAAGGTCTTTTTAAATTTAAAATAAGTTTTCTGTTTTATTCTTTTAATTTTGTGTTGAATTATTGCTTTCATTTTTTAAATTTTAGTTAATGGAATCCATTTATCTTCTTTTATCTTATGTGGTATACCGTCAATTATTTTAAATGTACTATGTAAGTTAATCCTATCTTCATTTGCCTTTGCTTTATTTAAAGTATTTTCAAAATCTTCAGCAGTAGTTTTACGCCTTATAATTGTTTTATCTACTTTCTTTTTTCTGCGAGGTCCATTATAATAAGCCATGCAATAATTATATTAGAGGTTCATAAATAGTTTACTCATGGTGGTCTTTGAATGGAAACATTGATTTGATTGGTTGTTTTTTCATAATTGAAAGAACTTCATTCAAATTAATTGGAGACATTTCATTTCCATCAACACCAACATCCATCATTTTACCTGGTCCAACTCTACGTCCTTTTGGTAAGTGAACATGACCATGTAAGTGCATCACGCCTTGACCCATATCTTGCCAACTTGCAATTGGAAAATGACTTAGAATAAATCTATGTTTTTGAGCTGGTAATGTTTTAGAAATAGCTTGCTCAACAATCGTTAAGTAACAGTATTGGTGCACACTTGAAAAAATGTCTTGGATATTTTCCTTATTGTTTGCAATATGGTGGTCATGATTTCCAAGAACCAAGTGTATATTTTTACACACGATTTGATTTCTAAATTCTTGAATTGCTTCAAATCCACCAAAACTCCAGTCACCTAGGTGAATCAAGATGTCATTCTCACCAACTAATATATTAATACTGTCCACAATATCAACGTTCATCTGGTATAATGTATTGTAATCACGCGTACCTCTGTTACCGTCCCATTCAGAAACGCCTCTACAGATATTTGTATGATTGTAATGAGTATCTGATGTGAAGAATACTCTTTGCCCTGGGTTAACTACTATTTTCATTTTGTTTTAATTTGATATGTAAATTTAACTATAATCTTTGACATGAGAAAACTTTTAGGCAATTATTTTCATAACTTTTTATCTGTTTTTAATATAGGCCTCTGCTTCTTTTTTAGATTTGAACTCCTTAGTATATCTTTCATTAATTGTTTCATAATGAACTAACCACTGATCCTTACCTACTTCTTGTATTGTATACATAACCTTTATTGTTTTAATTATTGATACCTAAATATAAGAAATATAATTGTAACTAACAACTTTATCTATATTTAATTAATTCCAACTTTGCAACTAACTCTTCGAAGGTCTCTCCTGTAAAGTAAGGTAGACCTGTTTCTTCACACCACTTTTCTAATGACTGACCTTTTCTTTTATCTAACTCAGTTGGATTAAAGTATCCCCCCACGAACTTATAAGTACCACCCATATAAGACTCACCGTGACCTTTACCTCCCTCAATTGTAAGATAGTACATATTGCCCATCGACATGCCCTTTTCAAAAATAAAATTTTTCATAACTCTTATTGTTTTAATTTGATATGTAAATTTAACTATAATCCGTGAACCGAGAAAATCCCAATTGTTAAATTTTTGTTAAAATTTTGGCATAAAAAAACCTGACCGAAGCCAGGTTTTTATTTGTTTCTATATATTATTATTTTAAGCCATACATGACATTTGCGCCTTGACCCATTTGAGTGGTTGGTAACTTACCATTCCATTTCTCAATCCACATTTGTTGTAATAACATTGGAGATAAGGTACGTTGTTTTAATGTATTTGCTTCAGCCTCTGCACGTGCTCTTGTCAACATTGCTTGAGCATTACCATTCGCAGTTGCAATTTTAATTTTTGCCTGAGCCTCTGCTGTTTTAACTTCATTTTCAGCTCGTAATGCACTTTGTACTGCGTTGTTCTTAGCTTCAATAGAACGTTTAAATGTTTCAGGATAAATTAAGTTTGATGTAAATTGATTAATAACGAATCCCTCTTTAAGTAATTGCGATTCAAGTAATCGTCTAACTTCTACCTCAAAAACTGCACGGTTTGAAATTAACTCATCTGCTGTATATTTATTAGTTGCCAATCGGAATGCATCATAAACCGCTGTTTTTAAGAATCCTTCCTCGATTTCTGGTAAGCTTCTACGATATTTAGCAAAGATTGCCGGCACCTTTTCACGTTTTACAGAGTAGTTCATAATTGGAGATACGCTAAACTCGGAACCATCTTTACTGTTTACGATAAATGAATCATCTCCATCTACAGTTTTCTTGTACTCCTTGTGTTGAATATATGTTGGAAACTCATAAATCTTTGTACTTAATGGATTGTAAAATACAACTCCAGTACATTCAGTTACATCGTCAACTCCTTTTCCACTTCCATATAAGTTAACTTTAACACCCACATGCCCAGCATCAATACGTTCGCATGACTCGATTAAAAATACAGAACATACTACTAATAAAATTACTACGATAATTGATTTAATTCTCATCTTTTTTTGTTTTTAAATTGTTTAATAAATAAGTAACGGTGTAAATTATTGAAATTACCCAAACACCAAAGGTAAATAATCCAGTGTAAAATGTAACGTCACTGGGATATGTTAGTAAATAAAATGCTAGGTTTAATAGCATCATCAATCCGGTTCCTGCAAAAAACCACATGATGAATGTGATAAATGTTGACCTGGCTTTTTTAAATTGTTCTGACATTTTGTATATGTTTTAATTATAGTGTAAATATAACTACTTTATTTGACCCGTGAAAACTTTAAGTGTTAATTTTTTGTTAAAATTTGTTAAATTAATCCCACCAGCGCTCAATGTTTTCCTCCATCAATTTAAACAATAGTTTTCTTGCACGTTCATGATTAATATGTCCAATATTCATTGCAATGATTTGTTTGTCATCTTCACGACCTTCTCGTCCAAAAACACCTTCACCATTTAGAACTCGTTTGTAGATTAATGGATATTTCTTAAAGTAATCATCGAAATTCTCTTCCATTAAACGAGACTCCCATGATGAGTAACCTGGCTTATTTGGTACATCTTCAAACCAATGTTTTGTTTTATGATAATCTGAATATTCACCCGAATAATGTTCATCTTGAACAAGTTTCATTAAACGAACACATGTCATCATAATTTCAGCATCCCTCTTGGCTCTGGTATGAATATCACGTTCTCCAATATACTTTGACTGTGCTTTAATTTTATGCATCATAATCTCAAAGATGTAATGAGAATCCCAATTACGATCTTTCCAAATAATAGGTGCCCAATAAATAAGATTTTTGATGCCTCTCTTAAATTCAAGGTGCATGTATTTACCCTCGTTACTCCACCAAATTGGAATCCAACGTAATTTTCTTACGATCCATGATTCCTTTTCACGCTCTTCAGTCCATTGTTCAAATATATCTTTTTCTGGTTCCATATTATTTATATGATGTTATTAAAGTTTGTTTAATTTACATTTTTAAGTTCAGTTCTTAATCGACCAATTGCAGCTTCAAGTGTATTATAAACTGGAATATTAAATCGACTACAAACAATATCTACGTTTCCTTTGCGCCAAAATCCGTCTGGACAGCATACAATCATTTTCTCAGCATCTGCATATAATCCAAGTTCTAATAAACTAATTGGGCTTTTGGTTTCTGGTGAAAAGTACATGAAAATAATATCGCATGCATCTAATTTGTCCATTTCCCAGTTTACTTGTTCATTAAATTGTGGATTTGATTCTTTTTGTTCCCATGAACTATCCCAATCATCTCGACGTGGATTAAAAAAGACTAAGTTTTGTCGGTCTTCGAACAATTCAGGAATTACTGCTTGCCAATCTTCGGCCTTTCCCATTTCAATAGAACCTGCTAAAAATACTTTAACGTGTTTTTCGTTATAGTATGCGTTTTTTGGGGCTTGGTTTAATTACTTCCATTTTCTTTATGTATTGGATTTTTACAATTTCCTTTATGTGAGCCCCATACTGCTTTTCCTACATCGATTCTAATATACTCACAACCTTCATAAGTATATTCAATTACGTTGGTATCATAATACTTAGAATTTTTTGACAATTCATTAGTTTTAACTGCTGATGGCATAGATCTGTTGCAACTCGTAATCATAAAGATTACGAATGCAACAAAGATTAATATAAGTAATGGTGTGTTCTTTTTATTCATTACGCTAATTTTAAACGTTCACGAATTTCGGTCAACGTTGTTGTATTTTCAAATTGACCATTCAAATAAATAGTTTGAAGTTTTCCACTTGCCTCATTTTCCCATGTACATTGGTCTTCTAATAAGTAAGTATTAGCATCTCCTGCAACTCTTAGTAAACCTTTAGCAGATTTTTTAACTCCATCATCTGTGATTGGGTCTTTGAAGATTTCTCTTGCCTCTCCATTAACTTCAACATAAGTTGCTTTCATCGCAAATCCAAAAGTATCTCTGGTGTTATATTGATATGTGAATGAACCAATACCAAGAACTACATTGGTTGATGCAAATCCTTTAGCTTCTAAACGTCGACAGATTTCATCTGCTCGGTCAATTGTAATTGAATCTCCATAGATTGCTCCAATATGAGAATCAAGTACTTTGTAACCTTGTTCATTGATTGTTCCTCCAAATACATCCCAAAGTAATTCAATAACACCTTTTACTTTTGGTTTGTTTAAATATTCTTCAGTTGGATTAACTTCTGCTACTCCACCTAAATAAGCAACCGTATCATTATCAGTATGAATATTTGTTTTGATAATACTTGCACCACAAAGAATATCTACAGGATCTCCAGAGTCAGGACGAATAACTAATTTACCATCTCTTGCAAGAATCTCTTCTTTAAGTCTAGGTAAATAATCAACACATACTTGCCAAAGGTCAAATGTGTCCGATACTATTGAAAGGATTCCCGTTGGATATGTTTTCAATAATTCTTTAAATGTTGCATATTCTGCAATTGCTTTAAAATCTGGATTTGTAATACTTTTAATTTCTGACATTGTTATTAGTTTTAAATTATATGTAAATATAAACAAAAGTTTCGACATAAGAAAACTTTTATTCATTTATTTTTTCTTTTTTGTAAAAATACTTGGGATTTGTGGATATATAATATATGAAACGAATTAATAAAACATCAGATACTATTTCGCCATACACTTATTTGATTAAATTTAAAGTGGATGATAAAATATTAATGTATTATGGAGTAAGATATGGTAACATTAGATTGAATCTAAAGCCGTCTGAAGACTTATTCATTAAGTATTTTACATCTTCAAAGGATGTTAATTTACTTCTGTCTAAAGAAGTTTTACCATTCGAGGTTATAATACACAAAACATTCAATACCATCAGTGATGCATGTCAGTTTGAGGTAGATTTCTTATCAAGAATTGATGCAAAAAACAATGATATGTTTTTAAATCACACTAATTCTTTTAAAAATGATTTGACATATTCTAATAAAAATAGAATTCTATCGGATGAAACCAAACATAAAATATCATTAGCATCTTCAGAATGGCAATCATCTCTAGAATATAGAGAATCTAGAAGATTACAATCCATTGAAAGATGGAAAGACCCTGTATTTAAACAATATATGAAAGAACGTAATCAAGCATTTCTTGATAGTGATAAAGGTAAATCATTTATAAAAGACCATCTAAATCAAATTTGGGTTGGACGGGAACACTCTAATGAAACAAAACTTAAAATGAGTGAATCCGCTAAAAAGGCTCTAGAGAATGTAGATATGAAAACTCGAGCTCTAAATAGAAAAAGATATTCATGTCCAATTTGTGGCAAATCTAATTTAGATGGTGGTAACTTTAATCAGCATGTTAAAATACAACATGAATGGACTAAAGAACAATCACAATCTTTTAAAAGGAGTAATACTCCTCAATAAGACTGTTTAATTTTCCATCTCTCAATAGAGCTTCATACTGTCCAGTTCCAGCACACATTACTGAATGTTCAGTTGCATTCACACTTCCACAAACTACATCCGTTGCGCCATAAAATTTACGTGCTCCATAAATTGTTGGTAAACTATCTGAACCTAAGAAACTTGTTAAGTGACCAAGACCTGAAGAGATTACTGCTTCAACAGAGTCCATACCTCTCATTGAGAAATCATGTCCTTGCCAATCAATAAACCATCCGCGCTCAGCATCGGTTTTTTCTTGCCATTTAGTCAATACCTTACGGTAAGTATGTGCAATTGTTGCAGAAGTCATTGGTTTCCATAACAAGTTTGAAAGGATAGTTTCCAAGTAATTTGTTACCCAATAGAAATCTGGATGTGTATTATAGATTGTTAATACAGGCACCTTGATAGGCACTAGGGTACCCTCAGGAAGAGCTTTAACTGCAATAGGTAAGTAACCTAAATCATGAAGTGCTTCAAAATGAGCTACATCATAATCAGTTCCAAGGTACATTGACAATTCACGTTTCATTTCTCCACAAACCTCATCCTTTGGTTTTGAAAAGAAATCTTTTTGGAATGCTTCATGAATTTGTTGCATTACCATTTGTTGTCCAAACGATACTAATTGGTCACAACCCTTAGGTGCATACTTGTTACTACGTGGAGTAAAGTTTGAATAAACCAAAGTAGTTCCTTTAGGATATTGCTCTCTATGACCACATTTATAACCGTCGGTAAGAAATAATGGATTTAATTGTAATGTACTCATTTTATTTATTTTTAGTTAATAGTTATACATTTATTATAATGTTTGTTTAAATTATAGATACTTGATATAAATTTTCCACAATTTTTACATTCATGTGGTTTACTTAAAATGGTTCCTTTTTTAGCAGCGCTCATATTTGCTTTACTTTGTTCAGAATGCTTATAACCTTTAAAATCTGCATGATTTTTAGATAAATTTGCTTTATGTTCTTCTGAAAATTTAACTCCAGTTTTACCTTTAGATACTTTTTCTCTAAATTCATCAGACATTTTTCTACCTTTAATAGAATTACTTAGTTTTGCTTTATGTTCTTCAGAAAGTTCTTTACCATACATTGGATTTTTATCTGCCAATTTACTTTCAGATAGTTTTATTTTATGTTCTTCTGAAAAATTTCTAGAAATGCCCTTTCTTTTTTCAATGATTATTTCTCGATTTGGATTATTTGTTAACAAATCTCCTCCATCTCCTCCATTTGAGATATTATATCCAATGCTAAGATCTGTTGAGTTATAAAAATCTATCCAAAACATTTCTCTTTCATTAAGAACATTTGAATTACAAGTTTCTAAGATTTGTTTTGTAAAATTATTAATTCCATATTTTTTAATAGAAGATTTAATTAATTTACCAGATCCAAAATAAAAATCATCTTCAACTTTAAGACTTGTTTTTCTTTTACCAATATAAATTTTACCGTTTATATTGTTTGTAATTTTATAGATATAAAAATTCATAATAATATTTTCTTTTATCTATATATCTAAATTATTGAGCTGTTTTATACCTATCTGTTATTTATTTTTAGATTTTTGTTTTTTCATTAATTTTTTTGCTTGATAGTTGTCAAATTTTTCATGTGCGATAACATGTTTGAATGCAAAATAGATAAATGCAATACAAACAATGGCAACTAGTATTGTGAAAAATATTTCCATAAATTACTTATTAAAGGCTTTTAAATAAATTGCCTGTTGTCTGATACCATATTCTCTTGTAAGAACGTTAGCTGGCATTTCATCAGCCATAAAATAATTTAAACCAATAATCATTTTACTAGCATCGAATTTTCTTTCTCGACCTTGAATCATTCCTTCTGAATCTGAGAACTTTGTGATTGCATCTGCTAATTGAGCTTGAGTTTCACATTGATTAACTAATTGCCATTTTTCTAATTCTGTCATAATAATTATCTTAATTTTATTGAATATACATCTCTAGTTAAATTTTTCAAACTGTTGCTTTTTACAGCTAAGTTTGCAATAAATCTTGCAAATTTATTAGAGGTTACTAAAATTCCTGAGTCTGAAACTATAAAGCCTAGTTTTCTAAATACTAATTCAATTATCATAATACGTTTGTTTTAATTTGATATGTAAATATAATCAATTCATTTTAAAACCGAAACAATTTTATGTTAAATTTATGTTAAATTTCTACAAGTTGACTAACAATGTTCTTTACAGTTCCAATATCTGCACGACCTTGGTATTTTTTATTAAATTCACCAATAGTTTTACCAACAAGTGCTTGTGGATTTTTAATAGTGACTGATAGGTCTTGTAAAATTTCTTTTAAAGCCAATGTGATTTCATCGGCCGTCATTTGAGATGGCATGTATCTTCTTAAGACTGCACTTTCGTCTGCCTCTTTTTTCGCCAATTCTGGTCGATTTGCTACATCGTACATTTTCTGAGCATCCTCCCTAGTCTTGATTGCTTTGTTAATGATTTTAATAATCTCATCATCAGTTGCAACCCAAGTTCCGTTGTTTTTTTCAGCAACTTGAATCGCTGCTTTAATACTACCTAATGCATCTTTTGCATTTGTGTCTTTTGCTTTGTATGCAGTAATATAATCTACATCTATTCTTTCTTTAATTGTCATCTTTCTTTAGTTTTTTAAATATTTCTAATAGTTCCTTTAATGTGTTTGGTTTATCTTTTTCAGTATCGCCAAACACTTTATAACCATCTAAATCAACTCTTAGTGTATTATCATCCTTCCATTCTGTAAACTCAATAGCAAATTCATCTGCTATTTTTTCTTGTGAATCAATGACTTTGTCAATGTTTTCAAACCTAATTCTTAAACAATGTGCATCGTCGTGTGATTGTGTGTATAATATTTTAGTAAACCTTTCTTTTAGTGACATCTTTCTTTAGTTTTTTCTAATTCCCGTTACCATGATGTATTTAAACGTTCCATCTTCTTTAAATGTATGTTGAACAAATGTTACTTCATACGTTTTAAATTCACCATCGAATTCCATTGTTATTAGTTCATCAATTAATGGTTTTTCTACTTCACAAATAAAATCACTTTCACAAACACCTTTGTTCATTAGGATAAATCTACACTTTGTCATAATCTTTATTTAGTTTAATAATCGCTTGAAGAACTTGAATCGTATGAGCTTCCTGGGTCATAAGAACTGTCTGAATCATAGGAACTGCTTGAGTCGTATGAATTTGAACTGCTAGATGAACTATCATCCCAACTTCCACTAGCACCTCCACCAGAGAAATCTCCACCTCCAAAACCTCCATCAAAACCAGAATCTGAATTAGAATCTGTATTCGAATCACTGTCATTTAATGCATCTCCAACAATAGCGCCAAAGATATCGCCTCCAACTGCAGCACCAATTAAGGTTGAATCAGTTACAGCAGCAACTGTCATTGAAGTTAAAAAGTCAGATTCATCTTCTCTAGCTTTTTTACGGGAACGTTCATAGATTTTATCACGACGAATACGTTCTGCTTCTACAATTTCTCTCATACGTTTTTCTTTATCAATAGGATTAGGAGTAGTCTTAGAAGTTCCTCTAAGAGAGTAATATGATTCTTTCATTTGTACACCTTGAGGTTCTACTTCTTTAATTCCAAATAATCTTTTAATCCAGCTCATCCCATTTTTTTTTATTAATTACTTTACCTTGTTTATCGTAATATGTTATTTTACTTTCATCATACGGTTGAATTTCTGAAAGCTTTACCCAGCTGGCACCTTTTGTGTTGTGCGTTCCACCGCTCCAATCTCCGTAAATTTCAACTTCATCTTTTCTAATGCCATTTACTATGAATGGTGCTGCGTCTACTGGATAATACACTAGATCTCCTACTTTAGGACTATATGGAACTTTACTTTGCTCAACATCTGCATTTCCTTTAGGATTACTTAATAATCCAGCTAAAAAGAATGGATCTTGTGTAAAAATAGGAGTTTCAATAACTTGCCATTTGTTTCTAGTAAAAGTTCCATTTTCATTTTTAGTAATTATTTCTACTTTACCGATCACAGCTCCTCGTTTCATACGGAAATCATAATCATTCCAATTGATTCCTTTTTGGAAAATCAATTCTTGCATTTGATCAGTCTTAACACCGTGAAGTTCTTTAGTACTATATAGACTTTGAGCAACTGAAGAGATACTGTTTCTTACAGCGTCTTGTTGTCTCCAAATAAAATAGTTTTTAACTTCATCAATAAATGGAATTTGAAAAGCTCTGGCGTCAAACATTGCAAGTTTAAAGTTTTGAATATCGTCAACATCTAACATACCTTCAATATCATTTCCTTCCCATGTTGCTCTCGCCATTCTCAATTGATTGAATTTAGCAGTTGCCATAGAAGCTGCAACACTTACCATTTTCTGTAGATTGTTGTCAAACCAAGCATGAGTTCCTAAGTCATCAAAATCCGTTAGGACTAAACTAATCTCGTCTGATTGTACGTAACCAAATTTAACGCCTTGGATATTCTTACAAAGATATGCAGTGGTTGCATTCATGTCTTCAATAAGTCCTTGGTCAAATGGTCGTTGTAAGCCTTTTGTGTAGGTGTGAAATGCCTTTCCGTCAATGCGGATAATTGTGAATGTTCTTCGTGGAAGTTTGATTCTGGTTCTATCTTCATAGAACTCTTTCATTCTGTCGCCTAGTGCGTCATTTTTCATAATATATGTTATTGCGCAACCGTCGTTAGTTGGATGCTGGTTATGTTTATTATATAAGGAACTTATAAAAAGTTTCTTAAATATTAAAATAAGTCTTTGATTAATTCAAATAGTGTTGGTTTCTTTTTTATGAATCCTATAGGAGCATATTCATGTAAAAAAGATCGCTTCTTAACATCTGATAATAGATCAAAATTTTGCCAATTTGAAATAATATCAGCCATTTCACAAATACCAACTGTTTTAGCGGCTTCTACAAGTTGCTCATAAATTTGTAAATCTGTTGCTGTTGTGTATTCACCTAATGTTGTGATTTTTGGTGGATTAGCTTGTCTTTGACCTTGTTTGTTTAGCATGTTAGCTGCTACGATTGCTGAATATGGAAAACTCATAATTTCTTTGTTTTTAAATTAATTAATAAATCTTTTTGCCACATCTAAGTGGAGTGCCATCTGAATTTAATACTTGAATTGAACGAGTACTTAGAGCATTTCCTTTTACTTTGTACACAAAACCATTTTCACATTCGATTTTATAATCTAAATGCATTCCTTCCTCATAAGGATCAATTGTTCCTTCATGATAAATTGCTAACCCAAGCATTAGAAATACTAATAGTGTAAGCCATAACATTGTTTTCATAATTTCTTTATTTTAATTTGATATGTAAATATAAATAAAAAACTCCAGACTAAAAAATCTGAAGTGTTAAAATTATGTTAAATTTTACCTAGTTCTAACTGAAACAAATCCTTGTCCCTTTTCCAAATCTTTTCGAGTCTTTTCATCTCTTTAATAAAAGTTGGATGATTCTCTGGATTCATTTTACCATATTTAGATTCTAATACATCGAATGCAGTAGTTCTCATCGTGGTCCATTCCTTCATGCAACCTGAACATATTCTTCCATTATCGAAGATATTCTTTTCTTTACATCTAATACAGGTTCTCATTTCTCTTCTGACATTAATTCACTTAGACCGGTCAATGAACCGCAGTTTTTATAAGAGATATAAACCTCATTGTAAGTTTCTTCTGTGTCATCGTCAACCTCTTCTGAAATATGATATTCAAACATTTTATTTGAACCACATATACCACAAATTACATGGATTCTAGGATTCGCTATTGCCATCTGGTAAACCTTCTACGATTGTAAACATAATCGGAAACGAATAAATTAATCGATTTTTATCACCATGTTCTCCTGCCCAAAAACAGTATGCACTGTGACTAATTGTCATTTCTCTACATTCGATTGTGTGTTCGTGCACGTGACCATTAACATTACATCTTACTTTATATCTTCTCATATCTCTATTTTAAAATGGTTTCTAATGATGCTTGGTATGCTGATGTCTTATAAGGATCGTTATTATTTTCTTTAATAATTCCAACGAATAATTCTCTGGCCTTTTCAATGCCATAATATTTTAAAACTAGAGAGCCTGCGGCAGGAACTGTGATCGGCATTTTTTCACCGTGCTTCTCGCAAATTTCATCAACTATCCCCTTTAATTGTTCTTTATAAGTTGGCTTTAATTCATCTAACGCCTCTTCTAACATTTCAGAGAAACAAGTACCTCCATTATAGAATTGTCCAATAAATGAAATACTTCCATCCTCGCTCCTACTAAGCTTCATGAAATACTCCTCATTATTTGACTCTTCATGATCGATTACTCTATAAAGTTTCTCTCCATGAATAAAATACTCTTCAGGTACTCTTTCGCGTTTATATTCATATTCGTTAAAGTTTTCTCTAAAGTCTTCTTGCCAATCCTCGCCTAATTCAATATTATGACGTGTTGCAATTGCTCTGCAAGTTTCCTCTAATGTTCCAGTTGAACGTACTGGATATAATCTACCTGTGTGAAATTCTGTTTGACTCATCGTTATACTACTCTAAATTCTGTGTTACTAATTCTTTCGGTGCTTCCGTCATGTTCGATTGCAAGCCTTCTATTTAACATGTCGATAAAATGACGTTGTGCTTTATTATCTGGCCTAGTATCTGGGTCAATAAATTTTAAAAACATATCGACTTGTTCTGGTCTAAAACCTCTCATGAAATTTGGATTGTATATTTCAGAGTTTGTTAATATTCTAATCGAACCGTGAGCAAATAAATATTGAACTGCCTCATCTACTAATCTTGTAGTTTTACCAGATTGTCTCATTACGCGTGTATTTTTTTATTAACTAAACTACATAAAAATTCTGTGACTAATTCTGCCTCTGGATTTCTCCAAGCATGATTCAAATAAACATCAGCATCTTTGTGATAATGATAGTCATTTGCATCTAAATGTACTTGAGCAGCTTTCGCAGTCAAAAATGAATTAGTATAAACTGGTTCCATCGAATATGAACATTCTTGTAAATCTTCACAATTTTCTTCAATCCAATCTTGCATATCGTAACTATCTTCCCATAGTTCTTCTATATTTTCTGGCGGAAGTATGTCACAATTTTCTAAATAATCTTTTAGATCTGCTAAAGTTTCTATAACACAAAAATCTGCGTCAGGATCAATCCAACATTTAGTGTTTCCATTTAAATTCCAATCATAAACTCGTTTCCAATCTCTAATTTGAAAAAGATGTGGCATCCTTGTGCCTCTAGGATCTTGAGTCGTCATCTCAATAGCAAGTTCTATTAACTTAGCATACATGTCATCGCTGATTTCTATCGATTTCATTCTTCGTCTTGATTAAATTTTGTTATACGTAATAAAATAAAGAATGGGATTACAATTGCATAAAACTGCCATGTCATAAATGATATTTTACCAAAACATGCAAGTGAAAATCCTAACCATAAAGGTCCTATGTGTCTGTATACGTTATTCATTTTTATTAAGGTTTATAAATTACTACTGACACTTTCATGTCCTTTAACTCTGTTTGAATAATTTTTTTGATTCTATTCCAATCTCCACCAGCCAATCCAGCGCCAATCTTTGGTAAGCCAATGTGTTTACCTTTAAATGTATGATTGATTTTGCGCATACAAAGCGTCAATGCTTCATAATCTAATGGCTTTGAAACTCCATCTGTGTGATTCTTACCATATCGGAATTGCGTGTATGAGTTCACAACTGCCAATTCAGGTTCATTTAGTTTATTATCAGCATCTTCTAAAGACCAAATTGCGTTTTGACCTAACACAAATGTTTGCCAATCAATGCATCCAAGTTTTTCAATTGTAGGACCCCGTCTTTCCATTTCGAATGTATTAACAGAAAACGCTTTTGCCATTTGTGGTGCAATTCCAGCTCCCATGTTTGAAAGGCAATTACAACCGTGTGTAATTACATCAAACTTTCCCTCTTTTGCTAGCGCAATTAAATCACCTTCTATTTCTTGATAGTTCATTTTATGCTAGTCTAAAGTTCTTTAAAAATTCTCTTAAGAATACAATGTTGCTTGCCTCCTTTTCAGTGTCTGCAAACTTCATTTTCCATTCATAATGTGCAGTAACTTCTGGAGTTTTCATATCTGCATAATATGGGCCATCATAATCAGGCCATGTAACTTTGTCAAATACTCTATCATCAACCAAGAAAACTACAGCAGTTAATTGGTCTCCTAAATCTGGCTCAAAAAAAGTTGCAAACCATGTATTATTTAACACAAGCGTCAATAAATGATTGTTTAATGAACCTAACGGTAATCCATCTTCAAGATTAAATCTTGTGTTAGTTGTACCGCCATTTAAAATGATAAAAGTTTTGTCTTCTTTAGCCCATTTTTGGTATTCTGGAGTAGCATTAAATTCTAATCCATACTCAACTACAGCATGGCCAAATTGTATACCTTTTTGTATCTCACTTAATTGATACGGGACTAGTCCATACATTCTATAAGTTCTATTGCTCATCAGATTCTACAGATTCGTTTTCTTCTTCGACACGCACTTCAACTGATTGTAATTCATATCTTGAACCTAAGATTGGATCTTGCACCAAAACTAATTGGTCTACTACTTCTGTTTGTGGTTTTTGTTCTTTTGACATTTTATATTAGTTTTAAAAATTTTAATTCTTCGACAGCGGCATCAAACGCATCTTGCCATGTTCGGTATAAAAACCATTCTCTAACTTCAATTAGTGTATAGTTTCCAAAGTGCTCGTATTTGTATATGTCAAATGCATATTTTGGAGAACTTGTTCTATCTAGGCTAATTTCTACAGCGTACCCTAAAGTTTGTAATGAATCTATTGTGTACATTAAAATACGTTAAATGTTGTTGTATGTGTTTTTTCTTCGTACTCATCATCTGCAACATCTCGATAACTATTTGTTGTATAGATGTGTTCAAACTGACTTGTTAATTCTTTGAAACCAGCACTAAAAATACCGTGAGTCACTACTAAATAAATCTTAGCATCTGCTCGTTGTGCTTTAATTGCTTTAGCTAATTCAACAAATGTTCTACCACCATCACAAATATCATCGATGATTATGTATTGCATATCATCTCCAACACTTCCTGGTAGGTTAGGAATTTCAGTGCTTAAGATTTTACTTGTCTTTAAATCTCTAACCTTGTTTGCTGTAACAACATTCTGAATTTCAAATTTCTTGGCAACATCAAAGATTTTCTTATATGCGCCTGCATCTGGACTTACCAAACAAATTCTTTCTCGAGCACCATTCCTATTATCGATTTCTGCTAAAGAGTATTTAACAATCGTGTGATTATCAACCTTTTCATAGTTATTCAAACATGCTTCCAATACATCTGAGTGTGGGTCTAATACCAACACTGTGTCAAATTTTAGGGAGTTAACGATTGGACAAATAACTTGTTTTAGATAGTTAACCCCACCATCCACAAACTTACGGTCTGAACGTGCTCCAATAAAATAGGGTACATATAGGGCAATTTGCTTGTTTGGCTTAATATTTCTAATTGCTGCAACTGCACAAATAATTAACTCAAGGTCCTGAAACGTATTTAGTCTTGAACTAATTTTAACAGGTTCATCTCGGTTTAAAGCAAACCAGTCTGTTAAATCAATTGTTTGTTGACCATCAGGAAATTTACTGATTTTATATTGAATGTCTGAGATTGTTGGATTAACCAAATTTAATGTTATCATCTTATATGTTTTTAATTATATGTAAATATAAACAAAAGTTTAGACCCGTGAAAACTTTTTAACACTTATTTTTAAATTAATTTAAGTGCTTCTTGTAATCCAAATTCTAATGCTTCTTCGTATGTATCGAATCTTCTTTCATTAATTTGTTTGGTATACTCTCTGTTATACTTAATATATTCATAACCGTTCATTTCCATAGAATATGGAATAAAATCCCATTTCTTAATGTTTGGTTTAAAAGTCATAAAAATATTAATGTTATGAACTTCTCTTAGCCACCTTTGTAAAAGGGCTTGTGTACTACTTTTAACATATTTACTACAATCGATTGATGCTCCTCTTTTTCCTGCCAAATCACCTTCTAACATATAATTAGATTCGCCTGTTTCTATGTTAAAACCTTTTTCATTTGCCAAAATTGCAGTTTGAAAACTTATTATTTGATCTTTCATGGTTTCTTTATTTTAACTAATTTGTTTGATTACTAATTTGCCTTCTTTAATCCATGCTGGAATAAGAACCGATTTTACTGCATTTGAAGAGATAGTTTCAATTAGACTCCATTCCTTTCTACGCTCTATCATCAATTGATATTCTGCAGAATTTTCCTCTTCAATCCTTTTTCTTTCTCGAGAGTCAAGCGCCCAATGTGCTTTATATGCATCTTGCATATAATATTCTTTCCATTGTTCATTATATTCTCCCATTAATGTTTGAGTATTTGGACAGTAATAAATGAAACCATGTAACTTCATACAAATATCATTTCTCATATCCGTATGAAATGAGATGTTTCTTTCAAGTGCCTGTAGTGCACTTTTTTCTGAAGCATAGTAATAACTATTACCACCTACAGGTTTTATCATTTCTCCATTCCAAAGAATAATCCAACCCTCTAATTTATTATCAATACGTGATTCAAATGATTCAACCCATTCTGCAGGGTTAATTAAATTTACGATATCTGCTCTTTTAATTGCCATTAAGTATTTGTTTTAATTTGATATGTAAATATAACTATAATATTTGACCCGTGAAAACTTTTTAACACTTATTTATCAAACTTATTAACAATTATTCTGGCGGCTACTTTAGTTCCCATTGCAGTTTCCTCGATTTGCCATTCGAATAGGTCGCTTTGCATAATCTGTTCGCAGATTTCTCGTTTCAATCCCATTTTTATGGTGTTCATTGCAAATTCAGATTCAATCTTACCATACATTTTTTCATATTGTGTTAAAGTCATTTCTGCCTTTACGGAAATTGGATGCCCTTGTCTTACATCATAAATAAATGGTTGAGTGCTATAATTATTTTCAGGTTTCTTTTTACGATTCAATAAGTTATTTATGGTATCATAAATTGCCATAAAAGGTCCTGCTAAGAATTCCCTTAAATCAATCTTTTTGTCTAATAGTTCTTTAACATTACTCATCTTCTGTGTTTTTATATTCTGGGGTTAGTAAAAGTGCCCATAATGGCATTGCTGAATTTGTATAATAACATGCAAATCCGATTAATCAGAAAAATGCAATGTAAATAAGTGCAATTGAAAAATGTTTCATAATTAACTTCTATATCTTAGTTCTTTTTGACGATAAACACTTAACACTGAACCCTGCCCATGTGTGATTGCAAATTGATAGCCATAGTAATCATATACCATCGATGAAAAGTTCTCAGTCAAATCATCAATTGGATCGATTTCTTGCCCTTCACTGCTTGCAATTTCCCACATTAAATTCATAATGTGTAGTGGACGATCCGTGTAAGTTGCCCAATGTTTCTTGTCATACTTTGTCTGTTTTTCAAGAATTGTTAACATCAAATCATCGAATGTTGCATCATCACAAACGCCATACATCTCTAATAGTTTTTTGGCTCTTGCACGTTCAATAGCATCTCTTTGTGCAAGTTTGTTAAAATAATCTTCCATAGATTTTTGGCCTTCTGGACTTTTCATCCATTCTAGTCCTTGCTTAAATGTTTCGTTTGCATTCATAATTTTATTTCTTAAGTTCTTCGTATTGTTTAATGTTTTTATCTATGCTAAAATAGATAAATGTGAATACTGTACCTCCAATTGGAATTATTGTCCAACCCATATCCGCATTATTTGTTGTTGGTATGAATACGAAAGCTAATGTAGTTATCCAACATATAATAGAACACCATTTCATTTGCATTCTAAAATTCTTTGCTTCTTTGATAAATTCTTCTGACATATTTTATTTGTTAATGATTACTGTGAATTTTTTATCTGAACCTAAGATTAAATCATCTACATAAGCCTGTGCCTCTTCATTTGAATCAAATTGAATCCCAAAATATTGTTTATAACCAAAGCGAATCTCTACGTGGGCTTTGCTATAAATTCTAAATGGAGTTACTTTGTAAAATGAATAATCGTCAAAATACGATGATTGTCTTCGGTTCCATGGACGATATTCATTTCCATCCTCATCAATATGGTCATTCCAACCTGGAGGAATTGCTTCGGTCATTCCATATTTAATTCCCAGGAATGTTTTTGGTTTTGCTGGAATTTCAGGAAACCATCGGTAACTTGCTTCTCTTTCCATTGTTATAGTAATGGAATCAACTTTGTCTAATTCAAAATAATGTTTTTGCATCTTACCAATTTTTAGGTGTATGTTTAATTTCACACAATTGCATTAATTTCTCTAAGTTTCTAATTGCTTTAATACTTAGCAACCTTCTAGGACCACCACTGAAGCTTCCAAATGATTCCTCTCCGTGACTAATAGTAATTACATCTTCTTGACCAAATTCATCTCGAGTGTCTAGCACTAATCCAGCGCCAACAAAATAGATGTTCTTTAAATCATTTCCATACGGACTGAAATCATTAATGTATTTCTTTTCTCCTCGTTGAGATGCTTCGGCTAATTGAACTCCAATGTTAATTGAGTTTTCAATAAATTCCATTGGAATGTCGAATGTTGGGTGTAATTTTGCCATATTATTTTTCTTTTACAATTTCTATTAGTTTTTTAAGACATTCAAGTTCTGCTTCTTGGTAAGTACCGCCTTTAAAAGTATAATTGACATTAACGTCATCTTGAACTTCAGCAATTTTATCATCTATTCTGAATATTTCAAAATTCCATTGTGCATAATATTCTATACAAGTAACTAAATTATACTTCTCTCTAAACCATCTAAATGCTTGTTGGTAAAGTGGGGCTAAAATTACTTTAGTAGGTGCTTCTATATCGCTATAAGAAATTCCATAAATTCCTTGATTGCAGGCAATTAAAGATTCTTTATCTCTA